>Ga0256914_1000116_pt1 | contig 76598 bp, 74 predicted proteins | sample HulkmetaG_FD_191571 | JGI IMG/M metagenome (GOLD analysis project Ga0256914, IMG submission 191571) | Hydrothermal chimney microbial communities from Main Endeavour vent field at the Juan de Fuca Ridge, Pacific Ocean - Hulk | ecosystem: Environmental > Aquatic > Marine > Hydrothermal vents ...
AGAGTTCTATAGTAAATTCACAGACATTAAAGTATTACCTATAGTTTTCTATGAAAAATATAGAGAATTATTAAAACAATATGCCTTTATAGAAGCAGAAAAGTTATTAGTAAGTATAAATAGAAACTTCTTTTTTAAATATTTTAAAGAAGGAATAATAGAAAGGCAAATTGTTCCTGTTGAATTAAATGATAAAACCATAGAACACACACTCAACATTATAAAGCTTAAATACTCAGAAAATTATGGTTTACTAAATGAAATAGAAGAAGGTGTCGATACACAGTTTAACTTCTGGTAAAAGCATGAAAATTACAGGTTCATTAGTAGAGGCTTTTGTATTTTGTCCTAGACAAGCGTGGTTTTTATCACGACGATTGAATGGTGACCAATATAATGAGTTTATTGCTATTGGACGGCTTTATGCAGAAAAAACTTATAAAAGGGACAAAAAAGAAATATTAATAGATGGGAATAAAATAGATATTATAAAAGAAAATAACAATAAATTTTTATTTATAGAAACGAAAAAGAGCTCAAAAGTTAAAAGAGCATCGGAAATACAACTGTTGCATTATATGTATTGTTTCTTTAAGAGAGGATACAGAAATATAAAAGGAGAATTACGATTTCCCAAGGAAAGAAAGGTTATAGAGGTTAATTTGAATGAGGCAGAGATACTTGAACTCGAACGAATATATGTTAATGTTAATAAGTTGGTAAATCAAGATAAGCCCCCGCTAGTTAAAAGGAGTAACATTTGTAAAGAATGTTCTTATATTGAATTTTGTTGGGCATGAATTATATATATTTTTTAGAATATTAATCTATGAAAGAAACAATATACATCTTTTCTAACGGTAGGTTGAAACGTAAAGACAATACCTTGTTTTTTGAGACAGAAGATGGGAAGAAGAGGTTTATTCCTGTTGAGAATGTTAAAGAAATTTTTGCCTTTGGGGAAATAGATTTTAATTCAAAGGCAATTGTATTTTTGGCTCAAAAAGAGATTATTTTGCATTATTTTAATTATTTTGATTATTATAGTGGGAGTTTTTATCCACGAGAGCATTATAATTCTGGTTATATGATTTTACAACAGGCAGAGTTTTATAATAATGAACAGAAACGGTTGTTTATAGCCAAACAGTTTGTTAATGGAGCTATAAAAAACACATTAAAAATATTAAAATATTACAATAGACGAGGGAAGAAATTAGATAGTATTATAAAAGATATTGAAAAACACACTGAGAATTTAGAAGGCTGTAAGTCTATTTCTCAGATTATGGCAGTAGAAGGGGATGTGAAACAGTTATATTATAAGGGGTTTAATATAATAATTGATAACAAGGATTTTTCTTTTGAGGGGAGGAATAGGCGTCCGCCCAAAGATTATTTAAACGCGCTAATTAGTTTTTCTAATTCGATTATCTATACTCAGGTCTTGGCTGAAATTTATCAGACTCATATGGACCCTCGAATAGGTTTTTTGCATACAACTAATTTTAGAAGTTTTTCATTAAACCTTGATGTGGCTGAAATATTTAAGCCTGTAATAGGAGATAGAACTATATTTTCTTGCTTAAATAAAAATATAATTACATCTAAGGATTTTGATAGAAGTCTTCACGGAATAGTCTTAAATGATATCGGAAAGAAAAAATTTCTACAGCACCTAGAAGAACGATTAAGACAGACAATTAAACATTCTAGGCTAAAAAAGGAAGTTAGTTATAGGCGTTTGATTCGTTTAGAGATATATAAATTAGAAAAACATTTAATGGGAGAAGAGGAATATAAACCTTTTATAATGGATTGGTAGATTAGTGTTTATAATTTTATATTATGATGTAGGAGAGGCACGTTGTAGTAAAATGTTGAAGCAGTGCAGGGCATATCTGCAATGGGTACAGAATTCTGTGTTTGAAGGGGAGATTTCACTGGCCTCTTATGAAGAATTGATATATAAATTAAAAGAGATAATGGACGAAGATAGTGGGGATTCTATAGTTGTGTATAAATTTAGGACATTAAGATACACTGAACGGATAGTGTTTGGACAGGACAAAAAAGGAGATTTTAAATTTATATAATAATATTTTCTGTCTACAATAGATAATGTAGGAGACAGGCTGATGCGACAGAAAAATTTTGTAATATATCCCTTATTTATGTTATCTTATATGGTAAATGTCATATTTATAATAAAGCAAATTATTGCAATTAAAGCTCTTTCCACACTACCTATGAGGAATTGAAACCAGTATTCTGGGTTTATTTCAATGCCTATCCACTTCTTTCCACACTACCTATGAGGAATTGAAACATGCTTGTCTTACATTACTGTCCTTAGCTTTGGTAGACTTTCCACACTACCTATGAGGAATTGAAACATGATAATGATAATGATAGATAAATAAATAATTCACTTTCCACACTACCTATGAGGAATTGAAACGAGCGCAATAAAGGCAAGTTGACTAATGGTGCATTTAAACTTTCCACACTACCTATGAGGAATTGAAACTATTCCCCCCTTATCCCCCCAAATAGCCCTAGAACCTTTCCACACTACCTATGAGGAATTGAAACACTATTCTTATCTTCAGCCTGTGCCATGTGGCACAGGCTTTCCACACTACCTATGAGGAATTGAAACACCACATATCTGTTAATATCTTTTGTGCTTTTTTTTCTTTCCACACTACCTATGAGGAATTGAAACAAGAAGACAAAATAATTCAAATAATTCAAATAAAGTCTTTCCACACTACCTATGAGGAATTGAAACTTTTTTTCTGTAGTTGTTTTTGTATGCGAACAAAAAGCTTTCCACACTACCTATGAGGAATTGAAACGTAAGTAAACCGTAAAGGTGAATAAACAAGAAAGGCCTTTCCACACTACCTATGAGGAATTGAAACATTAAATTATTGTAGTGAAAGGGTGGCTAAGAGGGCCCTTTCCACACTACCTATGAGGAATTGAAACATAAATAATGACTGAATATGTATTACAAGATAGAACCTTTCCACACTACCTATGAGGAATTGAAACTTAGCAAAAGAATACAGATTTAAAGCAACAGTACCCTTTCCACACTACCTATGAGGAATTGAAACCGCTCTGGAAGCGGCCTGTCGTTGTTTTTATTCCAACTTTCCACACTACCTATGAGGAATTGAAACTCCATTTTTTAGCCTTTTCTACTTTCCAATCCATACTTTCCACACTACCTATGAGGAATTGAAACCAAAAGAAGTAGAAGGAGTTAATGTTGCCGAAGCACTTTCCACACTACCTATGAGGAATTGAAACTTGGTATCGTAGACAAGATTGGAATTGGAAATCAGCACTTTCCACACTACCTATGAGGAATTGAAACAATTTTGTTCTCACCTCTCCTGGTTCTGTCATTATTACTTTCCACACTACCTATGAGGAATTGAAACACAAGAAGAAAATTAAGGAGGTGGGAATGAAACGGCTTTCCACACTACCTATGAGGAATTGAAACTGCATATATTTAGGGAGATAATAGTTCAAAACATAACTTTCCACACTACCTATGAGGAATTGAAACACTCCCATACACCGTCTACACACTCTGCACTGAGACTTTCCACACTACCTATGAGGAATTGAAACTAGAGACATTACAGATTGAGTACGACACAGAAACAGCTTTCCACACTACCTATGAGGAATTGAAACAATAATTCAAATAAAGTCAATGATAATGATAATGACTTTCCACACTACCTATGAGGAATTGAAACTTAGGTCGGATTTCCTTCCCTCCAACTGCCAGCAATACTTTCCACACTACCTATGAGGAATTGAAACCAAAAGAAGTAGAAGGAGTTAATGTTGCCGAAGCACTTTCCACACTACCTATGAGGAATTGAAACTTGCGGGGGATAAATAAAAATTTTTCCCCCTTAAAACTCTTTCCACACTACCTATGAGGAATTGAAACTTAATTTCACAGCCTCATCGAGGCAGTTTTTCTCACTCCTTATTAACAGCTTAAAATCCATTTCTTGACAAATAGGGTATAACAACTTAAAATACTAAACTTTAAGGCCTTTCTCTATAATTTAGAGTATGGAAAGAGTTATTAAGCGTTGCAATATTTTTTGTATATAGTATTTTGCCGTTTCCTAAAAAATAGGTTTTGTTTTAATCAAAAATATAAGCGAGTTATGAGGATTTAAAGATTGGAGGTTTTTATGGATAAGAATGCGAAATTAATTCTTGAGGGAAAGGAATATGAGTTTCCAATTGTTACGGGAACGGAAAATGAAAAGGCTATTGATATATCAAGGCTTCGTAAAGAGACTTCGTATATTACACTTGATCAAGGGTTTGGGAATACTGGTTCATGTAAAAGTGCTATTACATATATTGATGGAGAGAGGGGGATACTTCGTTATCGAGGTATTCCAATTGAGCAGATAGCAGAAAAGTCTATTTTTGTGGAAACGGCATATTTGGTTATATATGGTAATCTGCCTACCAAATCTGAATTAGAAAAATTTTCCCAGTCTTTTACAGCAAATTCTATGATACATGAGGATATGAAGAATTTTTTTGCCGCATATCCTTCTACAGGCCATCCTATGGCGATATTATCTGCCATGGTGTGTGCATTATCTGCTTACTATCCAGAGCTTGCAAAACCTAATCCTACCAAGAAGGAGATAGACCTTATTGTTGTGGAGTTATTATCTAAGGTCAGGACTATTTGTGCGTTTTCTTATAAGAAATCTATAGGTGAGCCTTTTGTGTATCCCCGGCATGATTTAAAATATATACCTAATTTTTTAAATATGATGTTTTCATCTCCTGCAAAACAGTATAAGATAGATGATACGGTTGTAAGGGCATTAGAGACGCTTTTAATACTTCATGCAGATCATGAACAAAATTGTAGTACATCAACGGTTAGGTTGGTAGGAAGTGCATGGGCAAATCTCTTTGCCTCTGTATCAGCTGGTATATGTGCATTGTGGGGACCGTTGCATGGCGGGGCGAACCAGAGGGTCTTAGAGATGTTAGAGCGGATGCATGAAGAGGGTGGTAATATTGACAAATATATTGCTAAGGCTAAAGATAAAAATGACCCGTTTCGTTTGATGGGTTTTGGACATAGAGTATACAAAAATTTTGATCCTAGAGCTAAGATTATTAAAAAGAATGCAGATGCTATATTAAATAAACTCGGTATTCATGATCCTTTACTTGAACTCGCAAAGAAATTAGAAGAGAAGGTTCTGAAGGATGATTATTTTATTGAACGAAAGCTATATCCGAATATTGACTTTTATAGTGGAATTATCTACAGGGCAATAGGGATACCAGTTGATATGTTTCCTGTTATGTTCGCTATAGGTCGCATGCCAGGCTGGATTGCGCATTGGAAAGAGATGATAGAGAATCCTGAAACAAGAATAGGTCGACCAAGGCAGATTTATGTTGGTGAGAATGAAAGGGATTATATCCCTATAGAGCAAAGATAGTAGTTATATCTTTTTATTAAAAAAGTATAAAAGTGTATTTTTGCTTTGGGTTAGTAAAAGGAGGAATGTTGTGATTAGGTTTAGACCATCAGCAGGTTTTGATAAAGAGGCTATAGTTATACTTCTAAGTAAGGAGGCTGCTCAAGAAGGAAGTGTCGCATTAAATAATAAGGAGATAGAAAGGCAGATTGAGGGAGTATGCAAAGCAAATAGGTTTTCAGGGAAAGATGGAGAGTTATTTCCTTTATTTTATGAGCAATCAATAATAATTCTTGTTGGGATTGGAAGTAAGAAAAATCTGTCTCTAACAGGTCTGAGGGTAGCCTTACGAAAGGCGTTAGTTTGTAGTTATCTAAGACCGGTCAAAAGTATAGAGATAATATCGGAACAGGATAATGATGATATAATTACTGCTATAATAGAAGCAGTAATTATAGGCACTTATTCGTGGGATAAATATAAAAAACCAGCCAAAGATTGTTGTTGTGTGAGGAATAAGAAGATTTTTATTGTTGCCTCAAAGAAAAAGATATTTGAAGATGTTATTTCTATATGTGAAGGGGTTAATCTTACAAGGGATCTTGTTAATGATAATGCTGATATAGTCACTTCTGATTATTTAGAAAAGGTTATAAGGCAATTAATTAAGGGAGAAAAAGGTTTTTCAATAGAGGTTTTGAACCGTAAAGAACTTAAAGCAAAAGGACTTGGACTTATACTTGCAGTTAATCAGGGAAGCAATAAAGAACCTAAACTTATTATTGTTAAGTATAATGGAGCGGGGAAGAAAGATGGATATACTGCCCTTGTTGGGAAAGGGCTTACATTTGATTCTGGTGGTCTTAATCTTAAACCATCTAAGAGTATTGAGACAATGCGTCAGGACATGAGTGGTGCTGCTGCTGTTATTGGGACGTTGAAGAATATAATTGCCCTGCGGCCTAAGAAAAATATTCTTTTTGCTATGGGTGTTGCGGAAAATGCGATAGGATCTGGTGCTTATAAACCGGGGGATGTTATAAAAAGTTATTCTGGCAAGACTGTAGAGATAGCTAATACTGATGCAGAGGGCCGTTTGGTCCTTGCAGATGCTATCTCTTATATAATAAAAAATTATAAACCAGAGAAACTTATTGATATTGCCACATTGACAGGGGCATGTATTATTGCTCTTGGATATGATTATTCAGGACTTATGGCAACAGATGAAGCTATGGCCTCTGCCCTGTTGGAGGCGGCTAAAAAAACAGATGATAGGTTGTGGAGATTACCATTATACCCAGAACTTAAAGATGCGGTTAAAAGTAAGATTGCAGATATTCGGAATTTAGGGTATCCTAAGGGAGCAGGTGGAACGATAACCGCTGCTGAATTTTTGCATCAGTTTGTAGGTAATGATACAAAATGGGCCCATATAGACATTGCTGGAACAGCTTTTGTTGAAACTCCAGAGAGATGGTATTTTTCATATGGCGCGACAGGTTCTGGGGTAAGAGTTTTGACATCTTATTTGACTAATAGTTAAGTTGGTAATTTTTTAAATACGTTATGGCACAATTTAATTTTGTTAATTTATGCCATAATATTATGTAGTGTATATAAGAGAGTTATTTGATGATATCTTTTTATCATTATTTTAAGAAGATAGTATTTTCTTCTTTATTATTTCTATCCTTATTCTCTTCTCTTTCTTATTCTGCCACAAAAGTTTTTCTTGTCCAACTGGACGATGATACTATAAATCCAGTAACAGCTGATTACATTATTCAGGCAATTGATACAGCTTCTCATGCTAATGCCCAATGCCTTGTTATAGAATTAGATACTCCCGGGGGACTTCTTAATTCCACACGACGGATAGTTAAAAAGATACTTACAGCAGATGTCCCTATAGTGGTTTATATTGCACCGAATGGTTCAAGGGCAGGATCTGCGGGTGTGTTTATTACTTATTCTGCCCATATTGCAGCTATGGCACCTGCAACTAATATTGGTGCTGCACATCCTGTTGAGATTGGCCGTGTGCCATCTGGTAGGAAGGGGGATGACTGGCGTAAGTTAAGAGGGTTGATAGACGAATTACGTAGACAAAGTAGTAAGGCTAAAAAAGAAGGCGATAAAGATGATGTTTCAAAGAAAATAAATAATTTTAAAAATGATAATGATAAGATAGATGGGATGGATAGTAGTAATATTATGCAGGAAAAGATTTTAAATGATACTGTGGCTTTTATAAAGACTATAGCTGGTTATAGGGGGAGAAATGCTGATTGGGCAATTGAGAGTGTTGTTAAGAGTGCATCTATTACTGCAAAAGAGGCAATAGAAAAGGGTGTGGTGGATTTGATTGCTGATAATCTCTATGATTTGTTGGTTAAGATTGACGGTCGTATTGTAAATGTTGGAGGAAGGAATATTGTTTTGGATACTGATAGGGCGGATATTGTAAGGATTGGGATGTCTGCACGTCAGAAATTTTTTAATGTGCTTGCTAATCCTAATATAGTATATATGTTGTTGACGTTGGGTTTTTTAGGACTATTATTTGAAGTAACTCATCCAGGGTTTGGTGTGCCGGGTATTTTAGGGATAATATTTCTTGTTTTGGCCTTTTATAGTATGCAGGCATTACCTGTTAATTATGCGGGGGTGGCGTTATTGGTTCTTGGAATAGGACTTTTATTTGCTGAGGCTCATGCTCCAGGTTTTGGGGTATTTGGTGTAAGTGGCCTTGTTTGCCTTATTTTAGGCGGTATGCTTCTTTTTGATGCAGCTGATCCTGTTATGCGTATATCCAAATCGGTTATTTATGGGGTATCTGTTTCACTGGGTGGGGTTATATTAGCGATAGCTTATTCAGTTTTACGCATTAAAAGAATGAAGGTGATGGGGGGTAAAGAAGGTATTGTGGGGGCAGTAGGTAAGGCCTATTCAGATATCTCTGCGGGTGGTGATGGCAAGGTTTTTGTTCATGGAGAGTTATGGAATGCCTCTTCTATGGAGAAGGTTAATAAAGGAGATAGGATAGAGGTCGAACGTATAGATGGGCTTAAACTTTATGTAAGAGTCTTGGATAAAGAAGAAAAGAGCAAGCAATAGATGAGTTTTGTTAGGATAACTTTTTAGTCAATTTGTTTTTATAGATAATGTTATGGTGCATTGTTTTTTAATGCTAAGGTGTTCTTAGATTAGTTCAATTGTTTCCAAAGATATGGAAATTATCTGGTAAAGTTGTTATAATATTTAAAATCCCTGCTATGCTCGTTAGAGTGATTAATATAGAGAACCAACAGGCTGTAAACGGGATGGCAGCCTCTGGCATGTTCGTGGACATGTCAGGGTGCTTCCCACTTGATTATGAGGTTCGCCTGTATTTCACTCAGCGGCTGTGCGGGGATTTTTTATAGATATTTATTATGTGATTTTAGGATAAAGGGAGGAAAATATGGGGGGTTTAACATTTCTTTTTTTTGTCGGAGTTTTGCTGTTTAATTGGGTTAAGGTAGTTAAAGAATATGAACGGTTGGTTGTTTTCAGACTGGGGAGAGTTTTAAGTGAGCCGAGGGGACCAGGAATTACTTTTATTATGTGGCCGTTTGAGCAGGCTGTAAAGGTTAGTATCCGTGTGGTGACCTTGGATGTGCCTCCACAGGATATTATTACTAAAGATAATGTGTCAGCAAAGGTGAATGCTGTTGCTTATTTTCGGGTTATGGATCCTGTAAAGGCTATAGTTGAAGTGCAAAATTATCAGTATGCCACATCGCAAATGGCACAGACAACATTGAGGAGTGTGTTGGGTGAGATGGAATTGGATGAATTGCTTCAAAATAGAGAAAAAATTAATGAAAAACTTCAGGAGATATTGGATAAACAAACTGATCCATGGGGGATAAAGGTATCTAATGTTGAGGTAAAACATGTTGATATATCAGAAGATTTAAGGCGTGCTATGGCAAGACAGGCTGAGGCTGAACGCGAGAGAAGGGCTAAGATTATTGCCGCAGAAGGCGAATACCAAGCAGCTGAAAAGATATGTCAGGCAGCTGAGATGATGCAAAAGTCCCCTATGTCTTTACAATTGAGGTATCTTCAGACTTTGGTAGAGATAGGTAGTGATAATAATACAACAACTTTGTTTCCTATACCAGTTGATTTTATAAATGCTATTACTGGCCAGAAAAAGGAATAGAGTGAATGTCTCTTAAATTTGCATACACTATTAATAGTTGTATAATAGGATTGTTATGAAATATCGAACAGAAATAGACACTCTGGGTAAGCTGCGTGTGCCTGCGGATAAATATTATGGCGCGCAAACTGCCAGATCTATAGTTAATTTTGATATAGGCACAGAGCGCATTCCAACTGAATTAATCAGGGCAATAGGCATTGTTAAAAAGTCCGCAGCAACTGCCAATGCAGAGTTAGGTTTGCTGGATAAACAGAAGGCAAAATTAATTATAAGGGCTGCTGATGAGGTTATTTCTGGTAAGTTAGACGCACATTTCCCGTTGGTCGTATGGCAGACTGGGAGTGGAACTCAGACCAATATGAATGTAAACGAGGTTATTGCTAACCGAGCAATAGAATTGGCTGGTGGGGCTATTGGTAGTAAATCTCCTATTCATCCTAATGACGATGTTAATATGGGGCAGTCTTCAAATGATGTATTCCCAACAGCTATGCATATTGCAGTTGTAACACAACTTACATCTAAGTTGATCCCATCGTTAGGGCGGCTTAATGAGGGGTTAAAGAAAAAGTCTCTGGAGTTTAAGAAATTGGTAAAGATAGGCAGGACGCATCTTATGGATGCAGTTCCGCTTACTCTTGGCGCTGAGTTTTCTGGGTATCATCGTCAGATAGAAAATGCATTGAAGCGAATAAACTCTTGTATGGGGCGTTTATATGAATTACCTCTAGGAGGGACTGCTGTTGGGACTGGTCTTAATACACATCCGGAGTTTGCCAATAGGACTATTCTTAGGATATCTCAGATAACAGGGTTACCGTTTAAATGCGCTGTTAATAGATTTGAGGCTATAGCAGCACATGATGCAATAGTTGAGCTGAGCGGTGCGTTGAAGACCGTGGCAGTATCTTTTATGAAGATAGCAAATGACATCAGGTGGTTGGCTTCAGGACCAAGATGTGGTATAGGAGAGATACGTATTCCTGCTAATGAACCCGGCAGTTCTATTATGCCGGGGAAGGTTAATCCAACCCAGGCAGAGGCTGTGATGATGGTATGTTCACAGATTATGGGTAATGATGTAACTATTAATATTGCAGGTTCTGGAGGAAATTTTGAGTTAAATACATTTAAACCTGTCCTTGCTTATAATATACTCCAGTCTATACGATTGTTGGCAGATGTTAGTGTGAGTTTTTCTGAGAAGTGCGTTGTGGGTATAGAGCCTGATATAAAAAAGATTAATACTTATTTACATAATTCGCTTATGTTAGTGACTGTCCTTAATAAGTATATAGGCTATGATAGAGCAGCTAAGATTTCTCATAAGGCGTTTGAGGATGGGATAACGTTAAAAGAAGCTGCTGTTCAATTGGGGATAATGAGTGAAGAGGAATTTGATTCTATTGTTGTACCAGAGAAAATGTTGGGCAATTTGAGTCTATAAATTTATTGTCTTTAGGATATAAAGTTTTAATTAGGGGTATAGTTTATGTCTAAGAAAAAAAAAGTTATAGAACGTAGAAGGTGGATTAGGGTTGATCATGTATTGAATATCGAATATAAACTTGTAAAGGAAAAAGAGCAGCAAAGAGATACTGGATGGTATCTCTCGACCACTCAAGATATGAGTGCAGGAGGATTGTCTTTTTTATCTGAATGTAAATATAAAAAAGGGGATTTGTTAAAGGTCAAGGTTGTAATGTCCGGTATTTTAGATATATATGAAGGTTACGCGACTGTGGTTCATATAAGGGAGGAGAAGAATAGTGGGTTGTATTTGTTAGGTATAAAGTTTACAGATGCTCCCGGCAGGTATAAAAGATAGTATATGTTTTTTTCGATATGCAACATAAAGGGAATAATACATGTTTAAGTATTTCTATTGAGACTCTCAATTCTCTCTTACCCTTTGTCATATTGGCCAGTTTGATTGATCCCAAAATAGCAGTTTCTTTGTTGTCCCCAATTTGTTCTTTGAGTCAGTTATTTACTTTTATTTTGTTTTGTGTTTTGATAGTATTGCATGTTTATATTTACAGTGGAGTTTATGGTAGTATTGTCGAGGTTGCAAGCGGTCAGGAACTGCTCATTACATATCGTAGTATAAGGATTAATGCATGTCGTTATTGGACAGTTTATTTATTGTTGTCATCTGTTCAAGTAGTGCTTCATTTTTTTTTATATCTTCTTTTCCCTCCGGAAGGAATCCCGTTTTCTTTTGTAAGAGCTTATCTTAATATGCCGTTTTCGTTCTTTTTTCTTTATTTTATCCTACGGGATAAATATATTTCTCCTATGGGATTGCCTTTAAGAAGGCTGAAATTAACCAGTTCGGATTTTTTTGCGATTATATGCATCTATGCGATAGCTTTGGGTATAACTTATATGGCTTTTTATAGTTTTTCTCTGATCTCCGGGCTATTAATATTTTGTATGAAATATATTTATTTTCTTTCATGGATATTTATAGCATATCTTATACTGAAAAGTTATCCCGAGATAGGCAATAGTTTTTTTTCAGGTAAACAGTTGTTTTTGATAAGGCCTCCTATAGGAGGAGGTTTTATAAGTCTTGCGTATTCCATTGGTTCCTTTTATCCTTTGGAATTTGTGGTTCAGAAAGCCCTTACTCCAGCTGATTATCGTATTAAGGAATTTAACCAAATATTATGGCATAAAAGATATTATATGCCAGGAGTGTTAGTAAGTATTAGCGGGTGTTCTGATAGCATCCCTGAGGCCTATAAGATTGCCAAGGAATTTAAAAAGTTAGGCGCTAAGGTTGTCATGAGTGGTATGCATGTGAGTTTTTTACCTGAAGAGGCCTTGGAGTTTTGTGATACTGTAATCATTGGAGATCTTGAAGGAATATGGAGGCAGGTTATTCATGACTATGAGTGTAATTCATTAAAAAGGGTTTATCATGGGGGACTCGATGAAGACTCTAGGATGCAGGTGCATAAATATTTATTGGAAAAAGAGGATGTTGCAATAGTAAGAAATTGTATAGAAACAAGCTATGGATGTAAATATAATTGCGATTTTTGCCCGATATTTCATTTTTGTAGTGGCAAGGTCAGAAAAAAGCCTGTTGTAGAGGTGGTGGAGTTAATCAGGAAGGTAAGAAAAAGATATAGATGGATTACTTTCGCGGATAATAATATATACAATGATCCTGCATATGCGATAGCCTTGTTTAAGGCTATTAAGCCTCTTGGTGTAAGATGGAACAGTTTTTGTTCTGTTGATATTGCAAGGGATGAAAATGCCCTACGATTGGCAAAGGAAAGTGGTTGTTGGATGTTAAATATAGGTTATGAAATACACAATACATCAATGGAAAAAGATAAAGGAGGCAAATTGGCACTTGCAGAAAATTATATCCAACTTACAAAAAAAATAAAGAAGGCCGGTATATTTATTCGTGCTAGTTTTATATTTGGGTTTGATACGGATAATATTAAGTCGTTATTTTATTTGTGGTTATTTTGTTTACGTATAAGGCCATTGTTTACTTTAGTTTCTCTTTTGGTCCCACGACCTGGGGCAGATTTATTTTGGGAAATGTTGGCACAGAAACGGATTTTTAATTATAACTGGAGAGATTATGTCTCAATTAATTTGTTGTTTGAGCCAAAGGATATCTTGATAAAGCGACTGTTTTTAATTAGACCATTGTTTTTGTTTATATCTTTATTTTTTCTTCTTACTACATCATTGGTGGGATATATCGTTATAGGATGTATTTTGGTTTCTTTATTGATATAAAATTGCATGAAAAAGATAATTTAATATAACATCGAGAGATAAGGTAAAGGGTAAGATAGTAACATATAATTATATATAAAATGTATTCAGGATAGACAGTATATGTGGCTATTATAATTCCTATCCCGATTATCCAGCCCATTCTATCAATATAGTCGGTGTAAAAAATTATGTCAATAAGTGATGGTATTTTATATGTATCGCTATATTTTTCTGCTATTATATACATTGATACATTATTTTTGTGGTGATATTCCGTAGTATATCTTTTTATAAAATAGCAAGATATATCTGCCACATATTTTTTTATTTGTGAAGGTATATACAATATTATAATAAAAAAAATGTTAGTGCTGATAAGCAGGAGGAGATATGTATTATAATGTATTGCAAATAAAATAAATAGGAGGGATATAAGGGATAATAATTTTTTTATATTATTAAATTTTTGTATAGATTTAACGTAAACTCTAAGTTTATTATTATTTATTTGTTTTATTTTATTTTTTTTGTGGCATATAATCATATATGCCCATAGGTATACTTGAGGAGAAGTTTGTATTGATTTGGATAAGCTATATAAGACATCATTATTTATGTTATTTGCGTGTTTCATGTATTGTGGTTGTTAAAAATGTTGAATTTTTTTATCCATTTTATAAAAATAATATATCATTTGCTATAAAAATTAAAGCAAAATTATTTCTTGAAGGGTGTTTTTTTGCTGATATAATATTTTAATATTTGGTGAATTTTTGAGATATATATGTGTATTATCAAGAAAGGTAGTTTGATGTAATAAAAAAAGACAACTTTGTTTTTTATATGAGTAATTTTATGAGTTTTTTGGGGAAAGGATATGCACTAATTGTTTTGTATATAAGAAAAAGAGGGAAGGTTGACATTTTGGAGTCTAAGATTGGTTTTTTATACTCAGGAGGGCTGGTAATCGAGGATTATGTATATCAACTATTTAAGATGGTATGGGGTTAGGAGGATTTTGAAATCTTTTATAAGATAGGAGTAAGAGGGTATGCGTATAGTAGTAGTATTTCATAGTGTATGTGGTAATACATACCTTATGGCAAAGGCATTTTCTGATAGTTTATCAGGAGAAGGCCGAGAGGTATCATTGTTACGGGTGCGTGATGACAGCTGGCAATGGCAAGCTGATGTTCCAGAGGAGTCAAAGCAGGTTCTTGAGCAAATGCAGTCTGTCCCTTTAGTGACCCCAGAGGATATGTTAGAAGCAGATTTAGTGGTTTTAGGGTCGCCCACATATTTTGGTAATGTAAGTGCTCAAATGAAGACATTTATGGATGAGACTGCAAAGTTCTGGTTCCATGCACGTTATGCAGGAAAGAAAATGGGGGCTTTTACCTCTGCTGGTAACCCTGAAGGCGGTGGTGATTTGTGCCTGCAGGCATTGCACACTTATGCAAAATATATGGGAATGTTGGCTGTCCCTGTTCCTGTAAATCTTGTAGAAGGCATGAATATCCCTGTTTATGGCATAATCCATTATTCTTATGCATCTTATGGGAAATCTTTGGATGAGAGATTGATATCTGCTATTGAACGTTATAGTAAAGTCCTTTTAAGTCATATAGATAAATAGATAGTTTTCCTTATAGCTTGTATTGTTTGTTTAAATTAGATGGAGATAATATTATAGATGTATTTAATTAATGGATATTAAACATAAAGGAATAATTAGAGAGATAAACAAGGATGTAATTCGAGTTGAATTGTTGGAATCTTCTGACTGTGTCTCATGCAGTGCAAGGGAGTTTTGTTCTGCAGGGATATCAGGAGAGAAGATAATAGATGTGCTTAATTTAGACCAATCAGATGTTGATAGGAAAGGGTATTCTATTGGTGATAAAGTAGAGGTTGTTATAAGCCGTTCATTAGGGATAAAGGCGTTATTTTTGGGATATATTTTTCCTTTTATTATATTAGTTGGGGTCTTATTTAGTCTTGATAGATTGTTTAAACAGGAATGGCTTACAGGAATTTTTGCTTTAGTTTCATTAGGGATATATTACTTTCTATTATATTTATTTAGAGAAAAAATTAATAAGAAATTTATATTTAGAATTATGCCTATTACAAGGGAAATAGCATGACAACTACGATTTTATATACGGTTTTGTGTCTAAGTGTTATAGGGATATTAGCAGCGGTTGTTTTATATGTTATTGCGCAGAAGTTTAAGGTTGATGAGGACCCGCGGATAGATGAGATATCAGAGCTTTTACCGGGAGCAAATTGTGGAGGTTGTGGTTATGCTGGATGTAGGCAATTCGCAGAGGCAGTTGTAAATGCAGATGAGCTTTCGGAATTCTTTTGTCCTGTGGGTGGAGATTGTCTGATGGCAGATATAGCTAAAGCACTTGGAAAAAAGCATGTGGAAAAAGAGGCTATGGTTGCGGTTGTAAGATGTAATGGTTCTTATGATAAACGCCCTAAGGTAAATATATATGATAGTAGTAGATCTTGTGCCATTGCTACTTATCAATATAGTGGTGATACAGGTTGTGAATATGGATGTTTGGGGTTCGGGGACTGTGTTTCTGCCTGTTTATTTGATGCTATTTATATTGATAAGAATACAGGTCTGCCTATTATAGATGAAGAAAAATGTACAGGATGCGGGGCCTGTGTTAAGGTCTGTCCTAAGAATATTATAGAATTAAGAAAGAAAGGGCCTAAGGGTAGGAGAATATATGTTGCTTGTGCTAATAGAGACAAAGGAGGTATTGCGCGCAAGAGTTGTTCTGTTGCCTGTATCGGATGCAGTAGGTGTGTTAAAGAGTGTAAATTTGGGGCTATAGAGGTTAAAGATTTTCTTGCTTATATAGATTTTGAAAAATGTAGGCTTTGCAGGAAATGCATATCTGTTTGTCCTACAAATGCTATTGTTGAGATAAATTTCCCTCTAAAGCAGAAAGAGGAAAAGGCAGAACACCATGCATAAATTAAAAACATTTTCAATGGGTGGGATACATCCGCCGGATAATAAATTGTCGAAGGATAGGCCTATTGAAAAATTGGCATTGCCTTCAAAAGTTTATATTTTAATTTCTCAGCATATAGGTGCCCCTGCTAAGGTGGTGGTAAAGGCCAATGACAAGGTAAAGGTGGGGCAGGTTATTGCAGAGAAACAGGGGTTTGTTTCTGCTAACATACATTCATCTGTTTCAGGGACGGTAGTTAAGATAGATAATGTCATGGATGCCTCTGGTTATAAGCGTCAGGCAGTAGTAATTGATGTTGAAGGTGATGATTGGGTGGATGGGATTGATTTGTCCAGTGAACTTAAACATGAGATATCTGCATCTGCAGACCAGATAAAAGAACGTATTGCTAATGCTGGTATTGTTGGGTTAGGGGGAGCAACGTTCCCATCGCATGTAAAATTAGCAATACCAAAAGGGAAGAAGGCAGAATTTCTTATCATAAATGGAGTAGAATGTGAGCCTTATTTGACTGCTGACCATAGGTTGATGTTGGAGAAGGCAGATGAGATTATAGTTGGGATAAGGATTTTGATGCGCGCCTTAGGTGTAGAGAAGGCCTTTATAGGAATAGAGAATAATAAGCCTGATGCAATTGACAGGTTGTCTTCTTCAGCTACATCTTATAGAGGAATAGAGGTGTGTCCATTGAAGGTAAAGTATCCTCAAGGAGGAGAAAAGCAGCTTATAAAGGCATTAGTCGACCGAGAGGTCCCTCCTCCACCAGGGCTTCCAATTGATGTGGGTTGTGTTGTGTTTAATGTTGGGACGGTATTTGCGGTATATGAGGCAGTGCAGAAAAATAAGCCATTAGTGGAGCGTGTGGTCACAGTAACAGGTAAATCTTTGAAGGCACCAGGGAATTTTCTTACACGTATAGGAACACCTGTTTCTATGCTTATTAATGCAGCAGGTGGAATGCCTGAAGATACTGGTAAAATTATAAGCGGTGGCCCTATGATGGGTAAGGCTCTTAGTAGTCAGGATGTGCCTGTGTCTAAAGGGACCTCAGGTGTATTGTTAATGAAAGAGCAGGAATCCAAACGTAAGCATGTGGGGCCATGTATTAAGTGTGCTAAGTGTGTGTTTGCCTGTCCTTTGGGGTTGGAGCCATATCTTCTTGCAAAGTTGTCAATGAGGGGGCTATTTGATAAGGCAAAAGAACAGGGGGTTGTTAATTGTCTTGAATGTGGTTGCTGTAGTTTTGTCTGTCCTGCTAATAGGCCATTATTAGATTATATAAGACTTGGCAAGACAACAGTAATGCGTATGATGAGACAAAAAAAATCTTAGTAGCGTAGTTTATCAAGGTTAAGTTGTACTATTAGGGCTAAACTGCTGTTAAGTATTAGATTAATAGTAATAAAAAAGAAAATAAGCTATGAGTAAACAATTTTTAAAGGTATCTCTTTCTCCCCATATATTTACAGACGAGTCTGTGCCCGGGATAATGCGCCATGTGATAATTGCGTTGATGCCAGCATTTGTTATGGGATTATATGTATTCGGAATAGGTGCATTAAAGGTTACAGTTGTAGCAGTGGCTTCAGCTGTATTTTTTGAATATTTAATACAGAAGTTTTTGATGAAGATAGAACCAACAATATCCGATTGTTCTGCAGCGCTTACAGGTTTACTGCTTGCCTTTAACTTGCCGAGTAATATGCCTTGGTGGATTGTAGTTATTGGAAGTTTTGTATCTATTGGGATAGGGAAGATGTCTTTTGGGGGGCTTGGTAATAATCCATTTAACCCAGCTCTTGTTGGCAGGGTATTTTTGCTTATTTCTTTTCCTGTCCAGATGACTACATGGCCAAAGCCGCTTACAGATAGGCTTTCTCTTGATGGTATAACTTCTGCTACACCACTAGCTATTGTGAAAGAAGGATTTAAAAATGGGGAGAGTTTTTCTTCCCTTTATACTCAGATACCTTCATATTGGGATATGTTTATTGGAAAGATGGGAGGATGTATAGGTGAGGTATCTGCATTAGCTTTGTTGATAGGTTTTGTTTATTTATTAAAAAAGAAGATTATAACATGGCATATCCCTGTATCAATGATTGGTGCGGTTGCTGTTAGTTCTACTATTTTATGGTTGGTTGTGCCAGATAAGTGTGCTAATCCATTATTTCATTTACTTACAGGAGGTGTATTTTTGGGAGCTATTTTTATGGCAACAGACTATGTCACTTCTCCTATGAGTAAAAAAGGGATGTTGATATTTGGCGCGTTGATAGGAATATTGGTTGTATTGATAAGGGTTTTTGGCGCGTATCCTGAAGGGGTTTCTTTTTCTATACTTATTATGAATGCGTTTGTTCCTTTGATTAATAGAGCCTGTAAACCAAGGAAATTTGGGGAGGTAAGATAACTGTTATGACTAAGAAAACGTCTAGTTTTTTTAATATGGTTTCTACTTTGTTTGTTGTGACCTTCCTATCTTCTGCGGCCTTAGGGTATGTATATGAACTTACAAAAGGACCTAGGGCAGCAGCTGATTTAGCTAAGAAGAATGAAGCTATAAAAGAGGTTTTGCCAGAATACGATAATAACCCTCTTGATGAGAAATATGAAATAACTACAAAGGACGGGTATAAATTAACATGTTATCCTGCAAAGAAAGATGGCAAGTTAGTGGGAACAGCTATAGAGACTTTTACCAATAAAGGTTTTAATGGTATCATAAGGTTGATGGTAGGTTTCCTACCAGATGGTACTATTTATGATATATCGGTTATAGAAGAAAAGGAAACCCCAGGATTGGGAAATAAGATGGAAAAAGATAAATCTGATTTTAGTAAACAGTTTAAGGGTAAGAATCCTAAATTTTTTAAATTAAAGGTGAAAAAAGATGGCGGTGATGTGGATGCAATAACGGCAGCGACGATAAGTTCACGTGCATTTTGTGATGCGGTTGATCGTGCGTATAAGGCATATATGGCATCAAAAAAGAATTATTAGTTTTTATACGAAAAGATTGACTAATAGATAATATTAAAAAGGTAAGTAATATGGGAGAATTAAATAAATACAATATATTTACAAGAGGATTGCTAAAAGAAAATCCTGTATTCGTTTTGCTTCTAGGTATGTGTCCTACATTAGGGGTCACATCTTCTGCTATGAATGGTCTTGGTATGGGGCTTGCCACTACTTTTGTTTTGGTGATGAGTAATGCTGTAATATCTTTAGTAAAAAATTTTATTCCAAATAAAGTAAGGATTCCTTGTTTTATTGTGATTATTGCTTCGTTTGTAACGATTGTCGATCTTGTAATGGCTGCATATTTCCCCGAGCTTCATGCCAGGTTAGGGATATTTATCCCTCTTATTGTTGTAAATTGTATAGTGCTTGCCAGAGCAGAGGCATTTGCTTCCCATCATAGTATATTGCCATCTATAATTGACGGTTTAGGCATGGGATTAGGGTTCGCCTTGGCGGTAACTATTTTAGGGGCAGTCCGCGAGTTGTTAGGGAATGGATCGATATTTGGTATTAAATTTATCAGCGGTGATGGCATCCTTGTTTTTGTTCTTGCCCCTGGCGCATTTATTGTTCTTGGATATCTTATTGCTATTGTTAACAAGATAAATAGGATTAGATAAGATGGAATATTTCACAATAATAATATCAGCGATATTTGTTAATAATATTGTATTAGCACAGTTTTTAGGTATATGTCCGTTTTTAGGCGTTTCTAATAAGGTTACGACAGCTGCTGGTATGTCTGTAGCGGTTATGTTTGTTATGACACTGGCAACTTTGGTAACTTATTTGATTCAAACCTTTATTCTTGTGCCTTTAGGGATAGATTACATGCAGACAATAACTTATATTCTGGTTATTGCATCTTTGGTTCAGATGGTTGAGATAATACTTAAAAAGGTAAGTCCTGGTTTGTATCAGGCATTAGGGGTATATTTGCCTTTAATTACGACTAATTGTGCTATTTTAGGGGTAGCCCTTCTTGTTATACAAAAAGAATATAACCTTATAGAGAGTATTGTTTTTGCTATATCTACATCAATGGGGTTTGGTCTTGCATTGATTATATTCTCAGGCCTGCGTGAACAGCTTGAGTTTGCAGACATCCCGGAAGCGATGAAAGGTATGCCAATTGCGCTTGTAACTGCAGGATTGCTTTCTCTGGCATTTATGGGGTTTTCAGGGTTAGTGAGATAAATTTTTTTGAAATATAGAAAAATATAATTTTTGTGGTATACTATTTTATATTAGTAGAGAGTTTCCTTATGAGAGTTATTTATACTCAATAATAAAGGAGTATATATTTCTTTATGAGGAAAATTTATGAGTGAGGTTGATGAATAAGATATTATTAGAATATGAACATAATGGTAGTTTTTAGCCCTCAGTGCAGGTAATTCTGCATTGAGGGCTTTTTTGTTTATATAGAATTTTATTTTTTAAGAAAGGTTAGTGTTAAAAAATATGGCAAAATTTAGGATCGCAATAACAGGTGTTACTGGCCTGGTTGGCAGGAATTTGTTATTTGAGATTATTAAACAGAATATCAGTAATCTTGATAAATTAGAGATATTTGTTTTGGGCAGGCATTCTAAGTCGGCAGACATACGGGAAAGAATTTTTAATATTTTAAAGGACGATGGAGTTTACTATATTTCTTCTGATTGTAATGTAAGGGAAATGGTCCTGCAAACTATGGATTCGTTTATAAAGTGTATTTCTATTAAATTAGAAGAGCCATCTTTATCCTTGAAGGATGATGACTTTAGAAAATTGTCAAAGGAACCTATAGATATATTTTTCCATCTTGCAGCGTTGACAGATTTGAGGCATGGCCCTATAGTTGAAAGAAAAGTAAGAGAGATAAATGTAAACGGGACTTTACATATCCTTTCACTTATTTCGAGGCTTAATGTGGGGCAGTTTTGTTATGGAGGAACGGCATATTGTTGTGGTAATGTGAGTGGTAAAGTATCTCCTGATTTTATTAACCTTGGAGGTACTTTCAGAAATCCATATGAGAAAACAAAACTTGAGGCAGAGATGCTGGTCAGAGGATATGCCCGGATGACCGGCCAGAGAATTAAGATTTTTAGGATATCTGTAGTATGCGGAAGACTTATTGAACAGCCGCTTGGTGCAGTTAGCAAATTTGATGTGTTTTACGGATGGGCGGCGTTTTTTGGATGGATGAAACTTAGAGAGAAGGGGGTGAGTGAGGAAAATTTATTCAGGGAAAAAATAGACTTAGATATGAGAATTTGTTTTAATAAAGATAGTGGCTTAAATATTGTTGCCGTTGATTACGTCGCGAAGGTAATATGTTTGCTTGTTAAACAAAATTCTATAATAGAATGTCATATAACTGCGCCGAAACCAACACCACATTCTCTATATCTATTATATATGATTGATATTTTCAATATAAGGGGAGTTAGACATGTTGCAGAAATTCCTACACACCAAAATAGATTGGAGAGAAAATATTATAAGAGTGTTGGGAAATTTTTTACTCCTTACATTAATTCTATGCCCCTATCGTTTGATATTAGTAATTTAATTCCTATCCTCAAGCAAGGTTCACTTATTTGTCCTCCTATTAATAAGAAAAATTTAGCTATTTTAAGTGAATATGCTAAAAAGTATAATTTCGGAATAATTAAAAGGCAATAGCAATGATAATGAATATCTATGTTATCCCCGTATTATTGGGAGCTGTTTTTTCCTTTATCGCTGGATGTTTAATTTTGCGGGCAAATATAAGATCGTCGAATAATATTAGTTTTGCAATATTTTGTTTTGCTTTATTTGTATGGTTATTTGGATACGTGCTTGCCTATTCTACCGTAGAAGAGTCTTTAGCATTATTTTTTTGTAGGATTGCTTGTACAGGAGCGATGTTTACAGCCCCCGCTTTCTATCATTTTGCAGTATCTTATACTAAAAAGAGTAATGAATTCAAGTGGGTTTTATTTTCATATTTTATTATATTAGCGATGGTTCCTTTTTCTATGTCATCGGGATTATTTCTAAGCGGTGTATATCGTTATTTTTGGGGATATTATTCTAAAGCAGGTTTATTACATCCTGTTTATTTAATTATATTCTTTGGGATATTTTTGCGAGGATTTTATGTTTTGTATGTAAAAAAGCAACAGGTTCTCTCTCCGATAGAGAAAATGCAAATTAATTATATTTTTATTGCTTATACTGTGGCTTTGATGGGGGCAATAGACTATATCCCTAAATATGGTATAGAGATATTTCCTTTTGGTTTTATTTTCGAAATTATATTTGTTATTATTGTGGCCTATGCCACTATAAAATACCAGTTATTAGATATTAAAATAGCATTTACGCGTTTAAGCGTATTTATTATCGTTTATTGCCTTATTTTGGGAATACCTTTCGGTTGTACTATTTGGGGGCAAACTTGGTTGCTGAAAACTTTTGGCTCGAATTGGTTTTGGGTTCCTTTGATAACAATAACTATTTTTGCAACAGCAGGACCTTTTATATATATATATCTTCAACGGAGGGCAGAAGCTCGTCTCCTTGAGGAGGAGTTGAGGATTCAGGACTTTTTGCGCAGGGCCTCTTATGGCATGACCAATATACGCAATTTAAAAAAATTACTGCGTTTCATCGTGAATATTCTTATTGAAAGTCTTGGACTTGATAACGCTGTTATTTATCTTAAATCTTTTGAGAAAGGAGGTTTTATTCTTAAGGCAGTAGCACATAGGAAAAAGTGTCCTGTCCGTATTAAGGAGGATTCTTTTTTAGTTACTAAAATACTTAAGGATCGTTCTCCTATTGTGTTTGAGGAGATGAAATTATTGCTGGATGCTCAAGGTAGTTCAGCTTCTTCAGAACTTAAAGGTTTTGTCAAAGAAGCAGACGAGTTGGGAGCACATGTAGTAATTCCTGTGATAAGTGAGGAGGCCTTATTAGGTTTGATACTTTTGGGAGAAAGGCAAGATAGGAGTATATATTCTACAGACCTTATTAATGTATTGTCTGTTTTAGGTAATCAGGCTGCATTGGCAATTGAGAATTGTATTTATTTTGAGGCGGAGGCTAAACGAATTGAGGAGAAAGGATTTCAGGAAAGAATTGCGTCTTTAGATATGATGGCGAGTTCATTTGCCCATGAGATAGATAATCCTAATAGTATAATTATTAATCAGGCGGAATATTTAAGAGAACGATTGACTAATGATCCTGCTGTTTTAATGCCTGATGAGTTGAGGCAGGAGTTTAATAAGACGATTGATTATATCGTGGATTCGTCTAAGAGGGTATCAGGTATGGTAGAATCTATTTTAGAATATTCACGATTGGGGACAGGAGAACTGAAACCTTTAAAGATAAATGATGCAGTTGCATCTTTTTTAACATTAATAGGCCCTAGACTTAAAAATGAACAGGTTGATTTTATCGTTGACGTGGAGGAGAATCTCCCTTTTATTTTAGGAGATAAGGTACAGATAGAAGAGATTTTTATGAATTTTATGACAAATGCCTTGCATGCAGTAAAGGATAGAAAGGATAAAAGGATACGTATTAAGGTATTTAGGAAAAACGAAGATGTTATATGTATTCAATTTAGTGACAATGGATATGGTATTCCTAAAAAGATGATAAAAGATATCTTTCTTGCATCGGTTACGACGAAAGGCTCTTCGGAAGGAACGGGTTTGGGGTTATATCATGTAAGGAAGATAGTTGCCAGACATAGAGGGAATGTATGGGCACAGTCTGCGGGGGTAGGGAAGGGGGCTATATTTATCGTGGAGTTACCCGTTCATAAGGGAGATTTCCGTGATGCTCTTGATAAGGAGGGTAGAGTTAGAGGTGGGGATACAAGAAAGGTGTTTTGAGTCAGGTTATGTTATTAAAAATAAAAGGATATTTTTATTTTATTATTTTTTTTTTATCCTTGAAATCTGATTTATTATTTACATAATAGAGTTTATAATCATTTCCGTTTTCTCATTTTAAATTATTTACAGAATTAGTTAATAGATTTTTATAAAGATAGGGGTTAATATGATGAAATACCAGATGCTAAAAGTTTTAATTGTTGATGATGAGGAAGGTATTACTGATTTTATGGGGAAGATATTGAGGTTGAGAGGATTTTCTACTTTTGAGGCGTTGGATGGCATTTCTGCTTTAGAGATATTTAAAAAGGAACGGCCTCATATTAATATTTTAGACATACGTTTAGGGAATTCTTCTATTGATGGATTGGGTGTTTTGGAACAGATAAAAAAGATTGATCCCTCAGCTAGATGTATTATGGTAACCCGTGTTACAGATGAGACTGCTATAAATAAGGCGAAGGAGTTAGGTGCTGTTCATTATTTATTGAAACCCATTGATGCTAAGGAATGGGTTGGTGTAGTACTTGAGGTGGCTGATAGTATCCTAGAGGGGGAGAATAATGGCAAATCCCATTCCTAATGAGACAGAGTTATATGAGCGTATAAAAAGAGAACAGATACATATTCATCCTTTAATTTGGGATGTTATGTATCATTATCTAGGTGATTATATATCAGTTATTAATCTTATCGCTTCTTTTTATATAGAACAAAATGTCCCTATGCCGTTAAGAGATGCTCGGATGATATTAGCCTTTACTCATAGGATAAAGGATGTGGTAGATAAGATATTACATCCTACTACTATTTTAGAAGAAGATGGACAGTTGGATAAGATAAAGGGTAAAAATATATCGTTACATCCGATCATTAAGGAATTTTTTACTCATTATATTTCTAATGATACGTATGGGATAAATCTTTGTGTTAGTTTTTATTTGGACCCTCTAGATGAACAGCCTATACTTGTTGAGGATGTAAAAAAGATATTAGAATATACATCAAGTATGAGGGAGTTTCTTGAAAGGTTAAGGGAGGTTACATCTCCTGATTAGTAAAAATTATAAGTAATATAGATAGATATTAATAAATATTATATGAATAAGATTCTTAGAAAACAGCAGATATGTGAAAATGTCTTTAAATTTAGGGTATATGCCCCTTTGATTGCGGAGGCCCGTAAACCTGGGCAGTTTATTGTTTTACAATTACATGAATTTGGAGAACGTATTCCATTAACTATAGCAGATGCAGATATCGAGGAGGGTAGTATTACTATTATATTTCAGGTAGTAGGCAAGACTACATACCTACTTTCAATGCTTAATGAAGGTGATGTTATTGCCCATATTGCAGGACCTCTTGGCAGGCCTACTTACATAGATAATTTTGGTACTGTGGTATGTGTTGCTGGAGGGATAGGTGCTGCTGTTATGTATCCTATAGCGACAGCTATGAAAGAGAAAGGTAATGAGGTTATTGTGATAATGGGGGCCCGTTCTAAACAGATGCTTGTTTTGATAGACGAGATTAGATCAATAGTTGATAGGCTGGTAATTTGTACTGATGATGGTTCAGAAGGTATTAAAGGTATTGTTACATCTCCGTTGGAAGAGTTTTGTAGAAATAAGAAGAAGCCAAATCTTGTTGTTGCGGTAGGGCCTGCTGTGATGATGAAGGCATGTTGTGAGGTTACACGAGTTTTTGGAATAAAGACAATAGTTTCACTAAACACAATTATGGTAGATGCAACTGGTATGTGCGGAAGTTGTAGGGTTTCTGTTGGTGGACAGACTAAGTTTGTGTGTGTTGATGGTCCTGAATTTGATGGGCATTTAGTAGATTTTGATAATATGATTGCAAGACAGAATTCCTATAAAGAACAGGAACAGGAGGCGTATAGAAAATGTAGGCTTAATTTAAAATAATGTTAGATTTTTTATTTATTATATTTATTATATTATTATATGAATGAATTTGCGTCAGATGATGACTTAAAATATAGGAACCTTGCACCCAAAGAACGGCTGACTATTCCACCGCAGGATATGCCTCAGCAGGATGTAAAGAATAGATGCAGGAATATGTTGGAGGTGGCCCTTGGGTTTTCTGCAGAGGCAGCTAGAATGGAGGCTGCACGTTGTCTTCAATGTAAAAATGCCCCATGTATAGAAGGATGTCCTGTCAAGATAAATATCCCAGGATTTATTAAGGCAATAGCAGAGGGGAATAATGAAAAGGCAATTCGTATTATTAAGGAAAGTAGTATATTACCTGCTGTTTGTGGAAGGGTGTGTCCTCAAGAAAAACAATGCCAGTTGAATTGTACAGTAGGTAAAGCTTTAGGAGATGTTGGTAAGGCTGTTTCTATTGGTAGATTGGAGAGGTTTGTTGCAGATTGGGAGAGAGAAAACGGAAGTCTTTCTTTCCCTGTCATAAAAGAGGAGACAGGTAGAAAGGTCGCGGTTATAGGTAGCGGACCTGCGGGTATCACGGCAGCAGCTGATTTACGCAGGGAGGGGCATAAGGTAGTTATATTTGAGGCATTGCATAAACCAGGTGGGGTCATGGTTTATGGTATTCCTGAATTTCGTCTTCCTAAAAAAATTGTAAATACGGAACTCGATTTGTTAAAGCGGATGGGAGTTGAGATAAAAACAGATTTTGTAATAGGCAGGACAAGGACTATTATGGATTTACTTAGAAAGGATGGCTATGATGCGATATTTATTGCTGCAGGGGCAGGTCTTCCAAGATTTATGGATATAGATGGGGAGAATTTAGTTGGAGTTCTCTCTGCCAATGAATATCTTACTCGTTCTAATCTTATGTGCGGATATGATAGACATAGATCAGATACTCCTATGTTCGATTCTCATAAGGTAGCGGTTTTAGGCGGTGGTAATGTTGCTATGGATGCGGCGCGTACAGCTGTAAGATTAGGAGCTGAAGAAGTACATCTTATCTATCGTAGAAGTGAGGTTGAGATGCCTGCTAGAAAAGAGGAGGTTGTGCATGCAAAGGAGGAAGGGGTCATTTTCCATTTTCTACAAAATGCTAAACGTATTATTGGAGATGAGAACAGAAGGGTAAAAGCATTAGAATGTATGAGATATAAATTAGGTGAGCCTGATGAAACTGGCCGGCGTAGACCTTATCCTATTGAGGGAAGCGAGTTTTTCATTGACGTTGACACTGTGATTGTAGCTATTGGAACTACCCCTAATCCACTTATACCTCAGACAACAGAGGGCTTGAGGACCAAAGATTCTGGGACTATAATTGTGGGTAATGATGGAGCAACGTCTATAGAAAGGGTTTATGCAGGTGGTGATATTGTACTTGGTGCTGCTACTGTTATCCTTGCTATGGGGCATGGCAGAAGGGCAGCAGCAGCTATTAATAGAAGATTTAGGGAAGGCTAGTATATTAACTTTATTTAAAGAGGGGGAATAATTAAACTTGTTAATTGTGATATAAGGATATATTATGAGTATTAATAGGTATGTAGCGCGGTATTGGAGAAAGCTAGATGCTAATAAAGTTGAATGTATCTTATGTCCGCGACATTGTATATTAAAAGAAGGCAGCAAGGGGTTTTGTTCGGTAAGAAAGAATATAGATGGCAACCTGATTCTTTTGACATATGGTAAGTGCATGGGGTTATATGTTGACCCTATGGAGAAAAAGCCGCTTTACCATTTTTATCCTGGGAAGAATATTCTTTCATTTGGTAGCGCTGGATGTAATCTTGCATGTAAATTTTGCCAGAATTGGCATATGAGTAGGGCAACAGATGCGATAAATAGCAGTATTAAAGCCGACCCAGAGTCTATTGCATTAGCAGCTAAAGAGCAAGGATGTGTGGCAGTTGCCTTTACTTATAATGACCCTGTAATATTTGCTGAGTATGCTATAGATACAGCTAAAGCATGTAGGGATTTAGGGATTAAAACGGTTGCTGTTACTGCTGGATATATAAATGAGACTCCCCGTAGGGAGTTTTTTTCTTATATGGATGCAGCTAATGTAGATTTGAAATCTTTATCTGTTGATTTTTATAACAGATTATGTTCCGTAGAACTTCAGCCTGTATTAGATACCCTTGTTTATTTGAAGGAAGAAACCGATGTGTGGTTTGAGATAACCAATTTGGTTATACCTAATGAGAATGACAGCCCTCAAGATTTGGAAAGATTGTCGGAATGGATAGTAGATAATCTGGGAGATAATGTCCCTGTGCATTTTTCTGCATTCCATCCAGCCTTTAAAATGTTAGAATATCCTCCGACACCGCCGGAGACTGTAAAAAAAGCGAGAGAGATAGCGATATCAAAAGGTATTAAATATGTATATACAGGTAATATTTTAGACGAAGAAGGGGCAAATACTTATTGTAAAAGTTGTGGTCGTTTGTTGATTTCACGTAAATGGGCTGGTGAAGTAGTTTTGTATATGGAGAATGGAATATGTCCTGGCTGTGGAACAGTTTGTGATGGCTTTTTTGATGTAAAGAATAGTATGTAGGAAATGGAATTTATTTTTTATATTGTGGAGATTAGAGGGTAACATGATAAGGATTATAAGTTGGAATGTTAATGGTATTCGTGCTGCAGATAGGAAAGGTTTTCTTGATTGGTTAGAAGAGACTAAATCGGATATTGTATGTGTCCAGGAGACAAAGGCACATCCAGATAATCTTCGCAAAGAACTGTTATCTCCTGATGGATATAAAACCTTTTGGGCTGCTGCTGAAAGGAAAGGTTATAGTGGGGTGGGAGTCTTTACGAAGATTAATCCTTTGTCTGTATCGTACGGTTTGGGGAAGAGGGAATTTGATGCAGAGGGACGTCTCATAATGCTTGATTATGGTGAGTTTATTTTATTTAATATATATTTCCCGAATGGAGGGACTGGTAATAGGCGGGTTCCGTTTAAGTTGAGGTTTTATGATTGCTTTTTGGAGAAGGCAAATAAGTTAAAGGCAGAAGGTAAAAGACTTGTTATATGTGGAGATGTTAATACCGCACATCAGGAAATAGATCTTGCAAGGCCTAAAGAGAATGAAAAGAATACAGGGTTTCTTCCAGAGGAAAGGGCATGGATTACGAAATTTATCGAAAATGGATATATAGATACTTTTCGCTATTTTAATAGAGAAGGTGGCCATTATACCTGGTGGGATTATAAAACAAAGGCACGTGAGCGTAACATAGGTTGGAGGTTAGATTACTTTTTTGTATCAGATAATTTTATTGATCAAGTAAAGGCTTCTAGGATATTAAAAGATGTTATGGGCTCTGATCATTGTCCTATAGAACTGTTATTAGATATTTAATAAAATAAAAATAAAATAGGTGAACTAGATTATGTTTTCATCGGTTTTTGGAGATAAATATTATTGCGGAATAGATATAGGCTCCTCAACGATAAAGGCATGTCTGCTGAAAAGAGAACCTTCTGATAGATTAGAGGTCCTGGGAATAACTGACATAAGAACATTAGGATTTAGAAAGGGTATGGTTACTGAATTAGAAGAGCTAACAGAATGTGTCCAAACTGTTGTTAGAGAATTAGAGAATATTACAGGTTGTAGGATACGACAGGTTTGTTTGGGTATTAATAACTGTTTAATAGATGTAAAGCGTATTACTACGGTTATTCCTCTAACCGAGAGGGGGCATAAGGTTATAACATCTATGGACGTAAGAAAACTTAGACGGCAAGCACGATTGTTAGGAGTAGGGATTGATGATGAACTTTTACATGATATCCCTCAGGTTTATCAAATTGATGGCACTGCTTCTGTCGTCAATCCATTAGGACTTTATGCCCGTAATTTGGGTGTTTCCTCATTGATTATTGTATCAAATGCTAATCGTATACGAAATATAATTAAAGCAGTAAATCATGCAGGGTATGATGTGCTTGATGTATGTTTGAGTATATATGTTTCCTCAGAATTTGTTTTGAATTTGCAGGAAAAAAAGCGGGGGTGTATGTTTATAGATATTGGAGCGGCTAGTACAGATATTATGGTTTTTAAGGATGGCATTTTGAAAGAGTTAGTAAAACTTCCCATAGGAGGGGATGATTTTACTATAAGTATTGCTAATAGATTTGATTTATCCTTTGATTTGGCAGAACAGTTAAAAATATCTTATGCCACAGCATTTAATGTGGATAGACATAGCGATGAGGAGATACTTATTAAGAAAGAAGGTAGATATATATCGGTTAAGAAAAGAGAACTTTATCTTGCTGTAAAGGATAAGATTTCTCCTTTAGTTGATGGTATTTCTTGTGTATTAGAGAAGGCCAGAGAAGAAGATAGAATTGAATGCGGTATTATATTGGTGGGAGGGGGAGCCCTTTTATCTGGTTTAATAGAGTATATAGCAGAAGAAACGAAAGAGTCGGTTAATCTGGGGAAGGTTAGGGTTTTTTCTAAAAAATTATTGCCAAATTTAATATTATTTTCTTCTGCTTTTGGTTTGGCTAGTTATGCGAGTCAACAGGCGTCTTTATTAAAGACCTCGTCATCGAAAGGGGTAGGTTTAATCAAAGAAACTATTAATAGAATAAGAGAATTGTATGTGGAATATTTTTGAAAAGAGATTTGTCATATTTTTTTTATTTTGAAATAGGGATGTTATTTATTTTTCATCCTTAGTTTAGCAATATGATAATTGATATCTTTGAGAATGGTTCTTAACAGTTGAATACTGTTAAATATATATAATGTCCAAAACGATAGCAGGAGGATAAGAAGTACGATAATGCTTGTATTAAGGGATTGGGTTATAAGGATTTGTTCTATGATGGATTTTTCTGATATTTGGAAATTAAGATCAATTATACGTATTGTGTTAAATAACCAAAAAAGAAATATTATAACAAGGACAATCTGGAAGAATAATAGATAAAAATGTCGCATTATCCATTTTGCAGTAAGGTTATCCAGATATCTAATTTTGTTCATTAGCTCTTTATATGTCATATTTCCTCCTGTTAGATAATTTTATCTGTCATTGTCTTTAAATCAACTATTTTTTATAATATCTTTTTCATGCATATAAGGAGAATAATGCTTTAAGGAAAGGGGATGGGATGATTATTACTAATATAGATTCGGTTCCTGGGATGAAAATAGTTGAACATTATGGAATCGTTCAAGGTAGTACGGTCCGTGCCAGGCATGTTGGGGCGGATTTTGCCGCAGGATTAAAAAATATGGTAGGCGGTGAGCTTAAAGGATATACAAAACTACTGGAAACGGCAAGGGCAGAGGCATTGCATAGGATGGAATCGCAGGCAAGAGAAATGGGTGCTAATGCAGTTATTAATGTGAGGTTTGCTACATCAGCTATTAGTCAGGGCGCAGCAGAATTGATGGCATATGGTACGGCTGTTAGAGTTCAGTAAAAATGATTTAGGAGGGATTATATGTTTAATTTTATGTTTTTTCTTATCCTTATTGTTTCCGCTTATGCTATTGGTTCTTATGTCGAAATCAAACATTACAGAGATATAAAAAAACGAGAGCTAGAGTATATGCGATTGCCTGTAGTTACCTCTAAGGATATAGAGCAGATAAAAAATATAGAAGAGGCTGGGATGGTCTATGGTTCTGTGGTGATATCTTTAGATTATTTTAAGCGTTTTTTTGCTGGATTACAAAATTTTTTTGGTGGACGTATACTCGTGTATGAGTCTCTTTTAGAGAGAGGAAGGCGAGAGGCTATATTGAGGATGAAGCAGCAGGCAAGGACAAGGGGCTTTGATGTTATTCTTAATATGCGATTTGGAACTTCATTAATAGCTCAGATAACAGCTCGGAAAAATAATAATATTGGGTGTTTTGAGGTTTTAGCTTATGGTACGGCAGTTAAATTAAAGAAGTAAATGTTTTTTTGGTGTTAATTTTTATTTAAATCAAGAAAAAATTTTTTTATTTTTTAATTAAAGATATATTTTAGGATAAATTTAAATATTAGGAGGAATAATGGAGGAAACAGTTATTTTACCACAACCACATGGGGGATGCGGACTTGTTAACAGGATGGTTCCGGAAGTGGAACGACAGCATTTTAAAGAGGAGGTACTCCGTCATAGTAAGTTTTATACTATAAGCGATGCTGATTTAGCTACTTTTTATCGTATTGCAGATGGGACGTTGTCCCCGCTTATCGGCCCGATGGGACAGGACGAATTTTACAATGTGCTGGAAAACGAGGTTATAGAACGAAACGGAAGCCGATATGCATGGACTATCCCTTTGGCTTTTCCTATGACGGATAGGGAGAAAGATAGTTTTTGTATTGGTGAGACTGTTGCGGTAAAAAATAGGCAAGGTGAGGTTATAGGCACGATAGAAATTACTGATATATATGAGTTTGACAAACCTTTTTATAATAGATGCGTGTATGGAACAGAACGCACAGATCATCCTGGGCCAAGGATTGTCAATAATGATGAGAGGCGATATTTGATGGGTGGTAAGATTTGGGCGCTTCCAAGGGTGAACAACTCTTTTTATAGTAAATATATGCTTACTCCAGAGGAAACCCGTTTGCTTTTTCAAGAGAGGGGATGGCAGAGGATAGTAGCATTTCAAACGAGAAATCCCCTGCATCGGGCGCATGAATATGTTATGGTTTATGCGATGGAGAAGTTAACAAAGGAAGGGTTTTTCACAGGTGTTGTGCTTAATCCGCTTGTAGGCCAGACAAAGAGCGATGATGTACCGGCAGATATCAGGATGAAGACATATGAGGTTCTTATAAATGACAGGCTCATAGGCCAAGGCGATAAGGATGAAGAGTTTTGGAAGGGAAAGGCATATGATTTTAATGACCAGTTTTTGTTGATAGGCCTTGATATAAAGATGTTTTATGCCGGCCCTAAAGAGGCTGTAATGCATGCTATTTATCGGCAGAACCATGGATTTACTGATATTATAATAGGTCGCAGGCATGCTGATGCCCCCTTTGATGATAAGAGCCAAGTATGGGGTGATTTCGATGCTCAGCAAAAGTTTGATAATCTAAATGGCGAACTTTTGATAAAGCCATTTAAAGTGGGTTTTGCTGCTTATTATGAGGAACTAGGTAGGGTGGGCCTTGTAGATGAGTATAAGGATAAAGGCTATCATCAGATAAGTATTTCTGGTAAAGATTTAAGGCGAAAACTCCATGCAGGGGAAGATGTCGATGAGAGGATTATACGCAAACCCATAGCAGAGATACTGACCAAGTTTTATAAACAAAGAGATGAAAAAGAACAGGTAAGCAAGAAGAATATTACATGGCACGATACCAAAATAACTAAACAGATGAGAGAGTCAGTGAATGGTCATAAAGGCTTAGTTGTATGGTTGACAGGTCTTTCAGGCTCTGGAAAATCGGCTATTGCAGTTGAACTTCAGGCAATCTTGTTTGAGAGATCTATTAATGTATATATACTTGATGGAGATAATATAAGGCATGGGCTTAATAAAAATTTGGGGTTTTCTCCTGAAGATAGAGCAGAGAATATACGGCGGATAGGGGAGGTAGCAAAATTGTTTGCGGATGCAGGGTTTATTGTGATTACTTCATTTATTTCTCCCTATAAGAAAGATCGGGATGCAGTAAGGGCCCTTCTTGAAAAAGGCGATTTTATTGAGGTCTTTGTAAATACATCTTTGGAAGAATGTGAGAGAAGGGACCCAAAAGGCCTTTATAAAAAGGCACGTGAAGGACAGATTAAAGAATTTACAGGTATATCCGCTCCCTATGAACCACCGGAGTCTGCAGAGATAATCATTAATACTGAGAATGAGACTAAACAGGAGAGTGCTCAGCATATAGTTGAATATTTGGAACGTAACGGATATATACCTTCTAAAAAGTAATTTGAATTTTTTTGGGGGTAATAGGGCTTTTTAGCTTTACTATAAAACATTAGTCCGTAAGGATAATGTCTTTCCTCCAATTTTTTTATTTCCTAACGTAGATTTGTAGTTGGGAGACTGTTTGTTATGGGGATTGAGGGATATTTTACAATAGGCGTTGTCGTGTTTATGGTAGTGGCCCTTGCTATGGAGATTACCAGTGCTGATGCCATATTGTTTACGGCATTGGTGCTGCTTATATTAGGGGGGGTTATATCGCCCGCAGAGGCCTTTGCTGGTTTCTCTAATCAGGGTCTTGCTACTGTGGCAGTCTTGTTTATTGTAAGTCAAGCAGTAAAGAATACAGGAGCTATTACTCGTATTAGTAGTCCCATTATTTTTAATGACGGCAAAAGAGGTATACCTTTTTTGATGCTTAAGATGATGATACCTGTAACCTTTTTTTCAGCTTTTTTAAACAATACTCCTATTGTGATAATATTTATACCAATTGTAAAAAAATGGGCAGAGAAATTGGGGTTGCCGGCTTCAAAGTTTCTTATTCCATTATCTTATGCCGCTATGTTTGGTGGTGTTTGCACATTGATAGGCACATCTACAAATTTGGTATTGCATGGGCTTATGCTTGACCATAATATGACGGGGTTTTCTATGTTTGAACTCTCCCGTATAGGTATACCAACTGCTTTGGTTGGATTGGGGTATATGGCCTTTATTGGTTATAGGTTTCTTCCTGATAGGCGGGATATTATGGAGGTTATAGGCAGTAATAGAAAGGAATATGTTGTAAGGATGCGTGTTAAACCTGGATGCGAGTTGATAGGCAAAACCATACTTGAGGCAGGGCTACGCAATCTTAAGGGGTTGTTTCTTGTAGAAATAGAGAGGAGAGGTAAATCATTAGGCCCTGTCTCCAGTAATGAGATAATTGAGGAGGGCGATCATCTTTTGTTTGCTGGTATCACCTCTGCAGTTATTGATTTATGTGACATCCCCGGGCTTGTTCCTGTCGAGGCTGATCTTCATAATATACGGGGGTATTTGGTTGAGGCTGTTGTTTCATCTAACTCGCCTGTAGTTGGCAAGACTATAAAGGAATGTTCTTTTAGAGGCAGATATGGGGCAGCAGTCTTGGCTGTGCATAGAAATGGTGAAAGGATTTTGTCCAAGATAGGTAGTATCAAGCTTCGCCCCGGAGACACTCTTTTACTTTTAGCAGCACATAATTTTGTTAATAACTGGAAAAATTCACAGGATTTTTATTTGATATCTCCCCTTCGGCCTGTAAAGCCTAAGGTATATCATAAATCTTATCTTGTTTTGGCTATATTGATCATGATGATTTTTGCTGCTACATTCGGCAGGTATCTCCCTATGGTTGGAGGTGAACATATAACTATGCTTCATGCTGCGCTTGTTGCAGCAGTATTGTTGGTAGCATTTCGTTGTGTTAGTGTAGAGGAGGCAAGAAATGCTATTAGATTTGATGTCCTTATTACTATTGCCTGCGCACTTGGCATATGTAAAGGCCTCCAGAATAGCGGTGTGGCAGAGACAGTTGCAGGTTTTGTTATTAATGCTGTCCATGGCATAGGCCCAGTTGGGGTGTTGGCATCAGTATATATTCTGACTGCTCTTTTTACATCTCTTATTACTAATAATGCAGCTGCAGCATTGGTATTTCCAATAGCATATTCAGCTGCCCTTAAGATAGGGGCAGATCCAAAGCCTTTTTTTGTTGCTGTGGCAGTGGCAGCTTCTTCCAGTTTTCTTACACCGATAGGATATCAGACAAACCTTATCGTTCAGGGTGCAGGAGGGTATAAATTTGGGGATTATTTTAAGGTTGGCTTTCCTCTCAGCCTGCTTTTTTTCCTTGTTTCAATGATAGTAATTCCTATGTATTGGAGATTTTAATTATTTTTTTAAATATACCTTTATAATTAATATTATTATTTTATTCTAAAGGATTATTTTAAGCTTTATTTAGTTATCAGAATATTCTGTTATTATTTTAACTATTATTTTTGCCGCATTTATACTAGCGCCACCTTTCCCAAGTAGTGCTTTCACTTTTTTTAATTCTTTTTTTGTTTGAGATATTATGGCTTTGTTGGTGATATAAGGTCTAATAGCTTTTGCTATTTTTTCTCCTATAGCAGAGAATTGGACGCATTCTGGAACAATACGTTTCCCTGCCACGACATTAACCATTCCTATGTTAGGTATTTTGATGAGTAGTTTTGCAATAATCCATGTTATAAATGATGTTTTGTATACTACAACCATAGGTTTTTGGAGTATAGCGGTTTCAAGAGTTGCCGTACCTGAGGCTACCATGCAAGCATCACATGAATTAATTACACTATATCTGTCTTTTTTTGCTATTTTTAATATTAATGGATTATTAGAATGAAGATAATCTTTTAAATGAGAATTTATTTCACGTTTTGTTATACTTTCTGCTTTTATTATTACAAATTGGATATTATGGAGCTGTTCATTAAGGATATGTGCAGCCTGTAGCATGACAGGCAGATGTCTGCTGATTTCTTTCTTTCGTGAGCCAGGAAGGAGTCCTATAGTTATTCGGTCTGTATATAAGTTAAGGGAAGATAGAATTTCGTCTCTTGTTTTGTTTGTCTTAACAGTGTCTAGTAGAGGATGGCCTACGAATTTTACATCCATTCCGAATTTGGAATAAAGTTCTTTCTCAAAGAGGAAGAATACAAGTATCTTATCTGTATACTTTTTTAAAAGATAGATACGTTTTTCCTTCCATGCCCATACCTGAGGACTTATATAGTATATTACTTTACATGTAGAAATTTTTTTTATTTGTTTTGCTAGTCTTATATTAAACCCCGGATAATCTACTAAGATTACTGCAGATGGCTGTTTTTCTTTTATTTTTTTTAGGATAAGATTGAATATTTTTTTAAACTTTATAATATGTCTGATAACTTCGAAAAAACCCACTACAGCTATATGGGTCATGTCATAATATATATTTACTCCTGCCTTTTTCATTCTTGGTCCACCTAAACCGGAGAATGACACAGAAGGGTCTAGTTGTTTTATTGATTTTACTAAGTTTGATGCATGGATGTCCCCAGAGGTTTCTCCAGCTATAATGATTATATGTTTAGGTTTTTTATTTTTCATAATTTTTCACGAGTATCTATTATTTTTCTATTATTAAACTGAAATTTAGGCATGAGCCATTGGTATGGTATTGTTAGATTTTATTTTTTTTGTTATTTCCAATGCTACTTTAAGCGCATCCCTTGCCTCTTTGCCAGAGATAATAGGATTTTTGTCTTGCTGAATACAATCAATAAAATGTTCCAGTTCTTTTTTTAAAGGTTCTTTTTTTTCTATGGGAAGGCTGTGTTTGAGTATCCTGTTCTTATGCTTTTTATATATGAAGGCTTCTTGTTTTACATAGTCAAGTGAGATATATGAGTCGTTTTGAAATATACGTATCTTTCTCATAACATCATCTGATATCCTGCTCGCAGTTAAATTGCAAACACATCCATTTTCGAAGGTAATTCTGACGCTTGCAATATCCTCAAGATTTGTAAGGACATTGACTCCTACGGCTTGTATGTCTTTAATGGATGAATTGATTAATCCTAAGATAATATCAATATCATGTATCATTAAATCCATTATGACTCCGATATCAAGTGATCTATTAGGAAATCTATTTAATCGGTGGCATTCTATAAATAGAGGGGAATGAGTAAAGTGTCTTATAGACTCAAAGGCGGAGTTAAATCGTTCTATATGTCCTATTTGTAATTTAAGTTTTTTTGTATTTGCTAAAGATATGAGCTTGTTTGCCTCTTCTAAAGAAGAGGTTATGGGTTTTTCTATAAAGGTATGAATATTATTGTTTAGGAAGAATTCGGCAATCCTAAAATGAGATTCAGTGGGTACACATATATTTACTGCATCGATTTTATCTCTGAAATATGTATAGTCGTCTGTAAAGTATACATTATAATGTTCTGCAATCGTTTTTGTCCTGTCTTTTTTTATATCGCAGATACCTATAATCTCAATTTTTTCTGGAAGTTCATGATATACCTTGAGATGTCGTGAACCTAAATGGCCTATTCCTATGATTGCTACTTTTATTTTTTTCATAAAATGATTTTTTATTAAATATTTTTATGTTGTAATGAATAATTTTTATGAATTTTATACTATCAAACTATAACAAATACCTCGACAAAAGTCAATTGGTATGGTATTATCCATTTTTTAGTGAAAAATTTATGTTGATATTTTTATTACAATACGCTTTTTATGAGAAGGAATATTAAGGGACTAATGAATTTTTAATTATAAAATTTTGTTTTTTAGCTTTATTATTTAATGGGAGTGGAATTTGTAAAATTCAGTGTATGAATTAGTCTTGAATATCATTTGGAAGGATATATTTATGATAAAAAATTATCTCAAAATGCTGCGGTTTTTACGAGGCTATGAAAAGTTGTTTGTCCTGGCGGTTGGTATTATGTTTATAAGTAGTTTTTTTGAAGTTTTCCAGTTGGGTCTAATGGTCCCTTTGGTCGATGTGATTTTTACTCATAAACAGATAAGAGTCCCTAATTCTCATTTGCCCCAGTTTATTTTAGATTTAATTAGTCGGCTTAATCATATGGACCCACATAAGGCAATAGTCCCTTTTTTGTTTGTTACTATATTAGTTATGTCAATTAAGAATTTTATAATATTTGCTTATTCTTTCTTGATGAGTGATATTTCTCAAAGATTAATGAGGGATATTAGGTATAAATTATATGAAAAAATACAAAATCTGTCTCTTGATTATTTTAGCGCTAAAAGGACCGGAGAGTTAGTTTCTAGAATTACATTTGATGTGAATATAATAGAGAATGCTGTTTCTTATGGGCTTATTGATCTATTTAAACAATCTTTTGTAATTATTATTTGTATTATTACTGCCTTTTCAATATACCCTCAGGGCGCCTTGATAATTTTTTTAGTTTTCCCGCTTATTATTTATCCATTAAGCAGAATAGGGAATAGGCTTAAGGCTATATCAAAAGGTACACAGGAAAAGATGGCGGATATAAATGCTCATCTTCTAGAGACTATTTCAGGGGTAAAACTTATTAAGGCCTTTTGCACAGAAGATTATGAGATAAATAAATTTAAAGGACAAAATCATGAGCTGTATAAATTGAAGATGAAGTCGGTTAAGCGACTTATTCTTATATCTCCTATTACAGAGATTATTGCTACAGTGTGTGCTTGTGTAGTCTTATGGATGTTAGGTAGAAAAGTCATGGAAGGGGATTTATCGTTTGGAGTTTTTTCTATGTTTTTAGGTTCTATTATGACGTTGGTAAGCCCTATAAAAAAATTAGGGAATGTGAATGCATTAATTCAACAGGCATTGGCCGCCAATGAAAGAATATATAGTGTATTGGAGAAGCAGCCTTCTGTGAAGGAAAAGAAGGGAGCGATTGTTGTAGGAGAATTAAAACGTTCTATAGAACTTAAGGATATATGCTTTCAGTATGATAAGAATTCTGGAATAGTACTTAAAAATATAAATCTAGAGGTAAAAAAAGGAGAATTGATTGCTATTGTGGGGCCAACTGGTTCCGGGAAGACCACTTTAGTAAATCTTTTCCCGCGTTTTTATGATCCTGTTAAGGGTACTGTTTATATGGATGGTATAGATATAAAAGATGTTACATTAAAATCATTAAGACAGCAATTTGGGATAGTTTCTCAAGAAACTATTTTATTTAATGATACAGTAAGGGCTAATATAGCTTATGGTAGAATGGATGCTGCAAAAGAGGAGATAGAGGAAGCGGCAAAAAAGGCTTTTGCGCATAGGTTTATTCAGAATATGCCGAATGGTTATGACACAATTATAGGTGAACGGGGATTTCGTTTATCAGGAGGAGAAAAACAGCGTATTGCTATTGCCAGAGCTATATTAAAGAATCCTCCTATTTTGATATTGGATGAGGCTACTTCACAGTTAGATTCAGAATCCGAGAAATATGTTCAAGAGGCACTAGATAAACTTATGCAGCATCGTACAGTAGTAGCTATTGCGCATAGACTCTCTACCATTAAGAAAGCAGACAAGATTGTGGTTTTAGAAAAGGGTAAGATTGTAGGGGTTGGCTCTCATTATGAATTATTACAGAATTGTTCATTATATAAAAGGCTTTATAATATGCAATTTCAGATTTAATATATCCATATGAATTTCTATATATTTCTTATAGCTTGACTATAATAATATATATTGGTAGTATATAATATTAGACTTAAATAAATTCTTTTCTAAAAATATGTCTTTCTAAGGAAGAATCCCTTAGAAGAATTTTTAAGGGCAATATGCTAAGGAGGAGTTAAATATGGTTTTGTTGAAGTCAAGGAAAGCTCAGATTATTGATGATTTTAAGACACATGTCAAGGACACAGGGTCTCCTAGTGTTCAGATTGCGTTATTGACAGAGAGGATTAATTATCTGACAGATCATTTTAAGAAGCATAAGAAGGATTTTCATTCTAGGCGCGGTTTGTTGATGATGATAGCTAAGAGGAGAAGGCTTTTGGCCTATTTAAAGAAAAAGGATACCCAGAAGTATCAAGAAACTATTAGTAAATTGAATTTGCGAAAATAGAATTAGAAAAAGGATTTTCAGATTGTATTGTGCGGATATTTTGTTTTTAATTGTGGAGGATAATTAGTAAGAGATATATATTTTCTTATTATAATTATAATGGGAGCGAGGGTATTTTTTGTGTTTTAGTGCAAGAATAGGTAAGTAGAACAGGATAAATTAAGGGGGTTATTTACATGAGTTTAGAGCGAATTGAGGTTTCTTTTGGGGCGCAAAATTTGATTCTTGAGACCGGAAAGTTAGCAAAACAGGCTAATGGGGCTGTGATGGTTACTTGTGGGGGGACTGCTGTGTTGGTAACAGCATGTATGTCAGCAAAACCAAGGGCAGATATAGATTTTTTCCCTTTAATGGTAGAGTATCAGGAAAAGACCTATTCTGCAGGTAGAATCCCTGGAGGGTTTTTTAAAAGAGAAGGTAAACCTACTCAAAAAGAAATATTAACTGCGAGACTTATTGATAGACCTATCCGACCCCTTTTCCCTGAAGGTTTTTTTAATGATGTACAGATTGTGGCTACTGTGCTTAGTAGTGATGGAGAAAATGACCCTGATGTTATGGCCATTGTAGGAGCATCTGCAGCTCTTACTATTTCTGATATCCCATTTGATGGACCTATAGGCGCAGTAAGGGTTGCTATTAATGACGGGCAGTTTGTTTTGAACCCTACATATGAACAGCGTGATAATAGTGAGATGGATTTTATCGTTGTAGGCAGGGAAGATGGTATTGTTATGATAGAGGGAGAGGCAAAAGCGGTTCCAGAGGAGAAGATATTAGAGGCGTTGGAATTTGCTCTTGAGAAATTACAGCCGATTAGAGAGATTCAGAATGATTTTTGTAAAAAGGCTGGTAAACCAAAGGCTCAGGTCCAGTTGTTTTCTGTGCATCCTGGATTGAAAGACAAGATAGCATCTATTATTAATGGCAGGCTTACTGATATTTATAAAATAGCAGACAAAGAACGAAGAGAGGATGCATTAAGGGATTTGCTAGAAGAGGTTCTTTCTGATATGTCTGTGTTTGAGGAGTTTAAAGTGGGTGAGCGTGAGGTGACAGAATCTGATATAAAGTTACTTTTTGATCAGATTGAGTATGATGAAGTAAGGCGTCTCATATTTGAGGAAGGTCGTAGGGCTGATGGAAGGGGCTTGAAGGATATTCGTGATATATCATGCGAGGTCAATGTCTTGCCAAGGACGCATGGCTCAAGCCTTTTTACACGGGGGCAGACTCAAAGTCTAGCAGTTGTTACATTAGGGACCCGTAGGGATGAACAGATGGTGGAGGCCTTAGATGGGACAACATATGAGAATTTTATGCTTCATTATAATTTCCCGTCTTTTAGTGTAGGAGAGACACGACCTATGAGAGGCCCTGGGAGAAGAGAAATAGGTCATGGTGCTTTGGCAGCTAAGGCTATAAGGGCGGTTCTCCCTGATAAGGAAAAGTTTCCTTATACTATTCGTGTCGTTTCGGAAATACTAGAATCTAATGGTTCTTCAAGTATGGCAAGTGTATGTGCTGGATGTTTAAGTCTTATGGCTGCTGGGGTTCCTATTAGGGAGGCAGTGGCAGGGATTTCTATTGGACTTGTTACGGGAGAAGATGGAAAATATTGCCTTTTGACTGATATTATGGGGCTAGAGGATCATTTCGGTGATATGGATTTTAAAGTAGCTGGCACACGAGGGGGGGTCACTGCAGTTCAGTTAGATTTAAAGATAAATTCTGTTACAGTAGCATTGCTTGGCGAGGCTATACATCAGGCAAAAGAGGCCCGTATACAGATATTGGATAAGATGCGGAGTGTTATCGAGAAACCTTATGACGATATTTCTATATATGCACCTAGAATAGTGGCTATGCATATTCCCTCTGATAAAATAGGAGAAATAATAGGCCCTGGAGGCAAGACTATAAAGAAGATAATAGATGAGACAGGTGTTGAGTCTATAGATATAGATGAGGATGGTAAGGTGTTTATAGCGGCTGTTAATAAAGAAGCAGCAGAAAAGGCGTTAAAATATATTGAAGGGTTAGTAGAAGTCCCGGTGATAGGCAAGACGTATGATGCTGAGGTGGTAAAAGTGACTAATTTTGGTGTTTTTTGTGAATTTTTACCAGGTAAACAGGGTCTTGTTCATGTCTCTGAGTTCTCCAATGGGTATGTAAAAGATCTTTCCAAGATGGTCAAGGTTGGAGATAAGATTAGGGTTAAGGTTATAGATATTGATCAGATGAATAGAGTGAATCTTAGTAAAAGACAAGCAGATCTTGACCGGCAATAGGATTACAATAAAAAGGTAGCTAAAAGGGCTTAGGAGATGGGATAAGGTTTTTAATCCACATCAAAAGGCCATCATATGAAGCAAGAGCATGTAAATGAAATTAAGGCAATTGTTATACTTGCGGTGGGGATGATACTTTTCGCAAGCCTTATCTCTTTTGTGCCTGAGGACCTGCCATGGTATAGCTCTACTCCAAATCATCCTACTCAAAATTTTATAAGTATTACCGGGGCGTATATAGCAGGGGCCCTTTTTTTTGTGTTTGGGTATAGTTCATATTGTTTGGTATTTTTATTGTTATATTTAAGCTGGAGATATTTTTCTTCAAGAGAATCCATGGTTTCTTTTTATAAATTTTTAGGTATAGTTGGTCTGTTATGTGTTTTAAGTGCATTGGCAGGTGTTGCTGGTAGCCATGATATGGTATTGCGTTTTAAACGAGCTGGTATTTTGGGCATGGTTGTATCTGATTTTCTTATTAGATATACAGGGAAGACAGGAGCATATTGTATATTATTTGCACTGGCAGCTCTTGTGTTGATATTGACAGGAGAATTTTTAATAGTTCCTTTTTTTGTTAATATTTTTGAAGGGGTTCACTCGATTTTGTCTGGGATTATTTCAGTGGTAAGAGAAAGGAAGTTTATGTTACCTTCTTTTAATATAGGTTCTCTCAAGGGAATGTTAAAGACTAACAGGTCTACAGAAGAAGATATGGTGGAGGAGAAAGAGTATGAAGAGGATGATGAGGAAATTGAGGAAGGGACAGAAGAGGATGAAGAAGAGGAAGGCCTAGAGGAAGAGGCGCAGGATGATGACTCAGAGAATAGTATCCCTACTGGAAGTAGTAGACGTTCAAGAAAACCTAAGATAAGAATAGCAGCTATGGATACGGGTAAAGTCGATATGCCTAGGGAACAATTCTCCGAGATAGTAGGAGAATATCGCCTGCCGTCATTGGATTTACTTGATACCCCTCCAAAGATATCTGCAACTAAGATAGAGAATAGTCTGATCTCTCAATCAAAATTGCTTGAGACTACTCTTGCACAATTTAATGTTATAGCCAAGGTGGTGGATGTTGAACGAGGCCCTGCTATTACAAGATATGAACTTGAACCTGCACCTGGAGTTAAAGTCCAAAAGTTTACAACCCTTTCTAATGATATAGCCTTAGCAATGAAGGCAGCGGTAGTACGTATCGTTGCTCCTATCCCAGGGAAGAATAGGATAGGAATAGAGGTTCCAAATAAAGATTCATCTTTGGTTTATCTTAAAGATGTACTTATGACTTATAAGTTTAGGCAATCGCGTTCAAAATTGAGTCTGGCTCTTGGTAAGGACCTTTCAGGTAAAGCATTGGTTGCGGATTTAGCTAGTATGCCACATCTTTTAATAGCAGGCACAACAGGTTCGGGAAAGACTGTATGCGTGAATTGTATTATTATGACAATACTTTTAAATGCTACTCCGGATGAAGTTAAATTTGTAATGATTGATCCTAAAATGGTAGAACTTGCACAGTATAATGGAATACCTCATTTGTTATGTCCACCTGTCACTGATGCAAAAAAGGCCTCAGGCGCATTAAATTGGGTTGTAGCTGAGATGGAATCCAGATATAAAGAATTGTCTAAAAAAGGTGCGCGTAATATAAAGGCATATAATTCCAAGGGGAATCATATGCCTTATATAGTTGTTGTTATTGATGAGCTTGCAGATTTAATGCAGGTTACTGCAAAGACGGTGGAGAGCTCTATTACAAGGCTTGCTCAGTTATCTAGGGCTGTTGGTATTCATCTTATATTAGCAACGCAGAGGCCGTCTGTAGATGTTATCACAGGTGTTATCAAGGCTAATTTCCCGGCAAGGATATCATTTAAGGTAGCATCGAAGACAGATTCTAGAACTGTTCTGGATATGAACGGAGCCGAGACACTTCTAGGGAAAGGAGATATGTTGTTTATTCAACCGGGTGATGTTAAGCCCATAAGGGCACAGTGTTGTTTTGTTTCGGATGATGAAATAAATAGAGTTATTCAGTTTATAAAGGATCAACAGGGACCGGATTATGATGATAGTATATTAGATCAGCAGAAAAATACTGTGAGAGGAGGCGGTAAGGGAGAAAAAGATGAATATTTTGATGAGGCAGTGAGACTTGTGATTGAAACAAATCAAGCCTCTGTATCTATTTTACAAAGACGATTACGGTTAGGTTATACACGTGCGGCAAGGCTTATTGATATGATGGAACAAGAAGGAATAGTAGGGCCTTATTGTGGGAGCAAGCCAAGACAAATATTAGTGGACAGAGAGAAGTGGTTGTTAGAGAATATGAAGGATAATGGATAATAGATAATAGTTCTTAATGAATTTATTATCAGAATTCAAGAGATAAGAGGGAGACTATGCCGGAACAGCAAGAACAAGACAAATATGCCATGATAGGGGCTATGTTAAAAAAGGAACGTGAGGCACGAGGTCTATCTCTGGAGATAGTGCACGATGCGACAAAGATACCTATGGATGCACTTAGGGCAATAGAGGAAGGATATACTATTAGAACATTATCTTCTTTTTATCTTAAAGGTTTTCTTAAAATATATGCCAGATATTTAAACGTTGATATTTCAGATATATTGGGGTCTGGGGATAGTTTGAGTTATATAAGGGAACATTCTTCACTTCCTTCAGAAGAAGATGATAATATTCCTTTGCAGTGGTTGCATGATATGGTCTCAACTATAAAACCTATTCATATTGGGATGTTGATTGCTATTGTTGTTGGCTGGATTATCGTCTCAGGAATATATAGATTTTTTGTAAATAAAAGAGGTGTAATCCAAAGAAAGGGTATTCCAGTTATAATCGGTGATAAACAAATACAAAAACAAGGATTTGCTCATATCAATAAAGTATCTAGGTATAAAGTAGACAGGCAAGGAAATAAAAAAGATAGTTCAAAAAAAATATCTGTTAAAAGTGTCTCTAGGATAAATCGTGGTTTGCGTCATATTAATAAAAAGAGAAAAAAGGCTAGGAAAGTTAAAAATGTTTATAATAAAAAACACAAATTTCCTAAAAAGATACCTCCCAATGTAGTTAGGACAGTTAATACAAAGTCAGCATATACTGAGTCCTCATCAGTATATAAACAAGAAAAGAATATTGTGCTTACTGTAAGGGCAAGGAAGAGAAGCTGGCTTCAGGTAAAGGTTGATGGAGAGGTTGTTTTTCAATCAAATTTAAGGATGGGGGCCGTTGAGACATGGTTGGCAGATAATAAAATAGAGATATCCGGTAGGAATATTAATCAGTTGGAATTTGAGTTGAATGGGAAGATGATAGGCACATTAGGTAGAAAAGATAGAAGGGCCAGAAGAGTAATTATCACGAAAGAAGGTCTTTCTGTAACAAGATAGGTATTTGAATATGTCAAATAATAATGGTAGGTTAGGAAATGTAGGGATTATTACTCTAGGATGTGCACGTAACATTGTTGACTCGCAAAAAATTATTGGGAAATTTAAAAGGAATGGATATGAGTTTGTATCTGATATCAAAGATGCCGATATGGCTATTGTCAATACGTGTGCGTTTGTAGAGGATGCGAAGTTAGAGTCCATAGAGGCAATATTAGAGCTTATTGAATTAAAAAAGAAAGGTAGATTGAAAAAGATAGTAGTTGCTGGTTGTCTATCTCAGCGCTATAGGGATGAACTTGCAAATGAGTTTAGAGAGGTAGATGAGTTTATAGGGGTGGAGACTTTGGATAGAGATGAATTGCCAACGGATATTTCTTTAACTCCAGCACATTTTGCCTATTTAAAAATTTGTGAGAGCTGTTATCATAAATGTAGTTTTTGTGTTATTCCTAAAATAAAAGGGAGATTTTTATCAAGAAGCATAGATTCTATATTAGAGGAAGTGCGGAAATTAAATAAGAGAGGCATAAAAGAACTTAATATAATAGGTCAGGACATTACTGCTTATGGTATAGATATTTATGGAGAACGTTCGTTAGCACGTCTTTTGAAATCTATCATATCAGTAGCAGAAAACATAGATTGGATACGTTTATTATATATGCATCCTGTTAATATAACAGATGAGTTAATAGATCTTATTGCTTATGAAGATAAGATATGTAAGTATGTTGATATCCCCCTTCAGCATATTAATGATGATATACTTTCTAAAATGAATAGGAATACAAATAAGAAGTATATTTTGGATTTGATAAGAAAGATTAGAGACAGGGTATCAGATGTGTGTATACGAACGACTTTTATAGTAGGATTCCCTTCGGAGACAGATGAACAGTTTTCAGAATTAATGGAATTTGTAGATGAGATACGTTTTAACAGGCTAGGGGCATTTATTTTTTCTAGAGAGGAAACTACACCAGCTTATTCTATGTCACCTCAAATCCCGGATGAGATAAAAGCTATGCGTTATGATGCTCTTATGCGTTTGCAGCAGGAAATTTCTTCCTCCCTTATGCGAGGTTTTATAGGGAGAACTATTAAGGTATTGGTTGATAAACAAATAGAGTCGGAGTCTGATGTGCCTGAATATATTATTAAACATCTGCCAAAAGGGATAAATTATATAGGTCGTAGTGAATATGACGCGCCTGAGGTGGATGGTACAGTTATTATAAATACGGCTAATAAACAGTTGCATTCAGGAGAGTTGGTGACTGTAAAGATTAATAAGGCATTTGAATATGATTTGTTAGGGGAGTTGATATGACATTGCCTAATATTCTTACGGTTTTTAGAATATTTTTAACATTTATTTTTATAGCATTATTGCTGCAAACAGGATTATGGCCGAAAATAGCAGCGACTATCGTGTTTTTGATTGCCTCTTTTACTGATTATTTTGATGGATATTATGCTAAGAAACATGAACTGGTGAGTAATTTTGGCAAGATTATGGATCCCATAGCAGATAAATTTTTGATGCTATCAGCTTTTTTTATCTTTTCAAAGATGAATATTATACCTTTGTGGATGGTTATTATTATTGCGGTTAGAGAAATATTTATAACGATTTTTAGATTATATGCCTTAAGTAAAGGAGCTATACTTTCAGCGGAGGTAGGAGGAAAGTGTAAAACAGTATCACAAATATTAGCTATTATAGTTATATTGACTTTTATTATATTAAAAGAATTATCTCATTCAGTCTATGTAAGGGATATATTGTCGGTAAGTATATATGGAATATATATGATGATGTTTATAGTTGTAATTATGACTTTATATTCTGGGCTGTCATATTTGTGGAATAATAGAGGTAGTTTTGTTTTTTTACAAGAAGATAGTATGTAGGTTTGATAGAATAATAGGCAGGGGTTATATTTAAGCAGAAAGATTAATTAATGTATATTGTTTTTTAATATGTTAACAAGATTATTGTCTACTTTTTTTTATATAGGATATATTCCAATTGTTCCTGGAAGTGTGGCCAGTGCTGTTGCTACTGGTATGTGTTTATTGTTATATGAAAACACTTTTGCATATATAGTAATTTTTGTTATGGTGACTGTGATAGGTTTTATCGTAAGTGGGGAAATGGAGCAGCTTGAAGGGAAAAAAGATCCTAACTGTGTAGTTATAGATGAAGTGTCAGGTATTATGTGTGCTTTTTTTATGTTGCCGGCAACCGTTCCTGTTGTCATCACTACATATTTTCTTTTCAGGGCCTTTGATATGTTTAAGATTTATCCATGCAATAGAATTGAGATGATGGGAGGTTCTGCTGGTATTATGTTAGATGATATAGTGGCAGGTATATATACAAATCTTGTAATGCATCTTGCATTATATTTTAAATTAGTTATAGGTAATTATTAATAATTGTTTTGATGTGTCTTATCGATATAAGGGCTTCCTGCCAGTAATATTATAGTTAACACCGATAAAGGATAGAAGTGTAATAATAATCTTGATAATCCCATCATATTTAAATCCCCTGCTATCCATACATAATTGGCAGTAAAAAGAGCCACTAATGCATATTCAGTAAAAAACAATAGTATTACAAATATAATGGATAAAGCTGTTTTTTTATTATAAATATTTTCTTTTAAACGTAGCAAGCTGATAAAGAATACTATCCATACTATACTCCAGTTTGAAGATAGAAACATATTTCTTAAGAAAACAATGATTATATGTGGGAAGAGCAACAGTTTTGATAAAGTAAAGTCAAATACAGTTTTGTCACTTTTTATAACATTATGTGTGATTTTATATATATGATAACTTAGACAGATACTTGTTGCAGGTATAGTAAATATAATAATTTGTTTTATCTTCTTTTTTATAGGATAGTTTTGTCTTAGAATTATTAGTAAAAAAAATAGTAATAGTATAGGTAAAAAAGCAGTGCCTTCCAGTTTTGTAAATGTAGCAAATCCTGCAAATAGAGATGATAAAAGTAAGATGGATGGGGACTTTGTTTTATCCCATAGCAAAAGTAATATTATTGTAGAACAGTTGTAGTACATAAGAAAGAAGTCCCTGTAAGATATGGTTGCATGGTATACAAAAAGATTAGATGATAATAATATGCTAGAACCTATCAGTGCCCATAATCTATTTGTATATATTTTTAAAAAACTATAGAATATGCCAAGAAAGGATATGAATGCGTAAGGAAAGATTATCTTAATAAGTTGGTCATCCCAGTGTCCGAGATTAATTGCCACCCATGTTTCAAGAAACGGCACAAGAAGGGGATATGTTTTATGAGGGAGGAGATTAAGGTTTGGTAATTTACCCTCAAAAAAGAATATTTTTGCCTTAAACGCTATTGTAGCTAGGGCATCCCATGTATATATAGGAATGTTTGTTGCCTGCCAAAACACAAAGAATATATTATGAGCTATATAACAGAGTAGGATTGTATAAAGAATGGTTTTTGTTATATGGGTGCTGACATAATATTTGACATTGGAGATAGAGAATAAGGTTGTGGCAGGTAAATTTTTTGTAGATGGACGACAGTATTTTCTACGAATGAATAATCTTAGAGATAGACTTAATATTAACAATATTAATGGCATTTTTATTGTAATTATATTAAATCTGAGACCAATTATAGCTATGAATAACATCCATATCGCTAATACTCCCATCCCTAGCCCATATGATAGAGATATTTTCATCAATGAGTTTATTTTTTTATTAATTAATATGCTTAATATAATATACCCAAGAGTAGTGGGGATGAAAATACTAATAAAAACATTAATCCAATCTATCATTTAATACGTCCTTTTTTATAGCAACAATAAAGTTATAATCTGGGCTTGCAAATATTAACTTATATTCTTTTGGAATATAATTAAGTGGATTTTTTTTATAAAAAAGGATAATACTATCCTCTTTAGAATTGTTTTTATATCTAAAAGATATAGTAGGGTAAAGATAATACGATAACGCACGATGAAAGAACATATATGGATCCTTGTCTTGCTTTTTATCAGTTAATAATGTAGCTGTATGTCGACCTTTTACTAAATTTTTTACTTCTTCAACATAGTGATAAAATGATGGAGCTATTGATATATATTTTTCTTGAGTTGTTTTTCCTTTTAGGTAATGGAATTGTTTTCTTAGAAAATTATCTCGACTTATTTGCTGAAGGAGTGCAATGATAAGTATATAGGCAACACATATATTATTTATTATTTTGGGAAACGATACATTTTTGCCATTGTTTTTAAGAATTTTATAAAGTAGGAATGATGTAAGTGATAAAAATATTATAAAGAAGCACCAGAATATCTGAATATTTAATTCCCCTATTTGGGGTGGGATGCATATATTTTGTGATGGGATATAAAGTCTAGTTAGCATTTTGCTTAAAAATACGTCTAAGGGAATAGGCATTGTTTTAATAATAAGAAAGAATGTAAACAAGGATATGGTTGCTACTGTTGTGTAGATAAGGTATTCGTAAAATAAAAAAGAGTGGTTTTTTAATTTATTTTGTTCCATATGATTACAATTTTTTAAATAGCCCTTATATATATCTCTTCGTATATCGGCCCTGTTGGAGTTAGGGTGCTTTTGAATAAGGTTATATTGGTAATCTTTTGTTTTATTCCTTTAGGGATTGAGATTTGTTCCATACATTCTATAAGCTCATGCAAATTTTTAGAGGTTTTTACTCTTCCTATTGTTATATGAGGGGTAAAAGCCTTTTCTTCTTTGGGAATACCGATTGTTAACAATGTCTCATTTAGGTAATTTGCTATATTTATTAATACAGGAGTCTTTTCTGTTACTCCGACCCATATTATGCGCGGTTTTTTTATATTAGGGAAGAGTTTAATACTATCTAATTGTATTGAGATATTATTAGTTGGAATCATTTTAATAATTCTTTTTACAGCATTGAGTTTATTTATCTCAATATTTCCTATAAATTTTAGTGTTAGATGTAGGTTCTTCGGCTCAATCCATTTTATTGAACAGTTTATTTCTTTTAGCTGATTTTGTATGTCTTTTAATACAGAACGGATATCTTCGCTTAATTTTATTGCTATAAAACTACGTATTGTATTTGCCATTTTCAATCATACCTGATTTAGGAATTTATATGTTTTTGGGAAGAGTAGTTGTGTAGCAGTTTGCATGGATATGATTACCATCCTGTTAAAAATTCAGAAAGAAGTCTTAACGCCTGTGTTGTTGCCTTTGATTTGATAGTTGTACGCTTGCCTTCAAATATACATTTAACACATAGTGTTTCTATAGGTGTATTGATTGCTATATAGACTAGCCCAACAGGTTTTTTTTTCGTTGCGCCATCAGGTCCAGCAATGCCTGTAATACCTATTCCAAAGTCAGTCTTGAATATATTTCTAACTCCTTCTGCCATGGCTATTGCTATCTGGTGGCTTACAGCTCCATACTTTTTTATATCTTTTTCATCTACATTTAGTAATTTTATTTTAGCTTGATTACTATAAGCAACCACTGTCACTTGTAGGAAATTGGAACTGCCAGGAATATTTGTTATACGGTTTGATAATAATCCCCCTGTACATGATTCAGCAATAGCAAGGGTCTTTTTTTGTTTTATTAATAGTTGGGCTATTTTTTCTTCTGTACGCATATATAAAGTAATATATTTATGTAAATATAGATTTTATATTATATATAAAGACAAAACCCTTGACAAGGAATAAATTTTAGAATATAAATACACAATACTAAATATAAATATAACATATTTTTAACATAATACCAAAAATTGGGGAGAATTATGTTTAATACTATAGAAGAGGTTTTAGAAGATTTAAGACAAGGGAAGATGGTTATTGTTATAGATGATGAAGGTAGGGAAAATGAAGGGGACTTGCTGTGTGCAGCAGAGTTTATTACTCCGGAAAAGATTAATTTTATGGCAAAAGAGGCTAGGGGGCTTATTTGTGTCCCTATGCAGGAAGAACGGCTGGATGAATTAGAGTTACATCCTATGAAAGTACATATAAGTAAAAAACATCGAGAATGCAATACAGCATGGACTATATCTGTTGATGCTGTTGAGGGTGTTACAACAGGTATATCCGCTGCAGATAGGGCTAGGACAGTTAAGGCCCTTATTGATCCTAAGTCCAAGCCGTCAGACCTTATTACGCCTGGACACTTGTTTCCTTTACGTGCGAGAAAAGGAGGAGTATTAGTCAGGGCAGGGCATACTGAGGCATCGGTTGATTTAACAAGATTGGCAGGGCTTTATCCTGCAGGAGTTATATGTGAGATAATGAATGATGACGGCACCATGGCTAGGACCAAGGAATTAAAGGTGTTTGCTAAAAGACATAACCTTAAGATATGTACTATAGATAGTCTGATTGAATATGTTCGAAGATATGAAAAGCTTATTGAACGTGTGGTAGAAACAAATTTACCTACTAAACATGGAGAATTTAGGCTTATAGGATATAAGTCTACAGTTGATGAATTTTTTCATATAGCGCTTGTTATGGGTAAGGTAGATGATGGGAATCCTGTGTTGGTAAGGGTGCAATCAGAGTGTCTAACAGGTGATGTTTTTGGTTCTTTAAGATGTGATTGTAATGATCAGCTTCATGCCTCTTTTAAAGCAATAAAAAAAGAAGGACGAGGAGTTGTTTTATATATGAGACAGGAAGGTAGAGGCATTGGTTTGGTTAATAAATTGAAGGCATATCATTTGCAGGATCATGGTCTGGATACGGTTGAGGCTAATAAAGCTTTAGGATTTTGTCCAGATCTAAGAGATTATGGGGTTGGTGCTCAGATATTGGTCGATCTTGGAATAAAACATATACGGCTTTTAACCAACAATCCCCGTAAGATTGTTGGACTTGAAGGATATGGACTGTCTGTTGTTGAGAGGGTTCCTTTGAAAATGCCTCATAATCCTGTGAATGAACGATATCTTAAGACGAAGAAGGAGAAATTGGGGCATTTATTGTGATGGGTATTTATTATGGTTAAGATTATAGAAGGAAAATTGACGGGCAAAGGGAGAAAGATAGCAATAGTTATATCAAAATTTAACGAGTTTATCACTAAACGTTTACTTGACGGATGTCTGAATGAGTTATATCGTTTAGGGGTAGGTAAGACAGATATCACGGTTGTTTGGGTTCCGGGGGCATTTGAAATTCCAGTTGTTGCCTTGAAACTTGCAAGGAAAAAGAGTATTGATGCAGTAATTTGTTTAGGGGCCGTTATCAGGGGAGAGACCTTTCATTTTGAGTTGGTAGCTAATGGGGTTGCTTATGGTATTATGAGGGTTTCATTGAAGACAGCTAAACCTATTATTTTTGGAGTGTTGTCTACAGACACGGTTAATCAGGCATATGCCAGATCAGAAGAAACGGGAGATAATAAAGGAAGGGATGCAGCAGATGTGGCTATTGAGATGATATCTGTTATGTCCAGATTACGATGAGTTTTTGCAGAAGCAATTAAAAGGTGGTATTAGATGAGGAAGAGGACACAGGCGAGGGAATGTGCGCTTAAAATTTTGTATCAGGCAGACATAACAAAACGGGAGATACATTTAGCAGCTGCCAGATTTTGGTCTGAGAGGGATAAGATAGATAATAATATTAAGGCCTTTTGTGAACGTATAACTACAGGAGTAGAACAACGATTAAAAGAAATCGATAATAAGATATCAAAATATGCAACAAACTGGCAACTTAAACGTATGGCCGTTATTGATAGAAATGTTTTGCGTATTGGTGTATTTGAAATACTATTTGCTCCAGATGTCCCTCCAAAGGTAGCAATTAATGAGGCTGTAGAATTAGCAAAGAAATATGGAGATATGGAGTCAGGTAAATTTGTTAATGGTATTTTGGATAAAATACATAAAGCAGAACCTGCCTGTTGTAAAAAAGATGTTGGTTCAGACAAATAGCGTGCTGTTTACTTGTTGAAAAGACTGTTATTCATTTTATGTCTCTTAAGTAACAATCCTTACAATAATTATTAAAAGTATCAATAAGGAATATCTATGAAATATGCAGACCTTCATATCCATACCAATTTTTCTGATGGAAGTATGTCACCCCAGGATGTTTTGCAAGCAGCTTATGATAATGGTATAGATTGTATTGCTATATCAGACCATGATACTATTATGGGCATTCCTGTGGCTGTTCAGCATGCTAAAAAATATGGCATAGAGGTGATCCCGGGGATAGAATTATCTACTGAGATAAACGGCAAGGACGTGCACATACTTGGATATCTTTTCGATTATAACAATACATTTTTGATAGAAAAGCTTAATCAAATGCAAAATGTACGTATTGATAGGATGCGTAAGATGATAGATAAACTGAAGGAGCTAGGGATAGATGGCATTAAATTAGATGAGGTTTGTGCATTAGCAGAATCAGATTCCGTGGGACGGCCACATCTGGCTATGGTGTTGAAAAAAAAAGGAATTGTCCCTGATATAAAAAAGGCATTTGAGCGTTATATTGGCGATGGTGGACCTGCTTATGTCCCTAAATATAAGCAAACCCCTATAGAAGCAATAAAATTGATAAAGAGTGTAGGTGGCGTGGCTGTGCTTGCTCATCCTATGCTTACTAATGTTGATGAACTTATACCCCAATTTGTAAAGGCAGGTCTTGTAGGGATAGAGGCATATTATCCTAATTGTTCTGAGAAGGTAATAGATTTTTATAAACGTATCGCAGCAAAACATGATCTAGTAGTGACCGGTGGTTCAGATGCTCATGGAGAAACTACTATGCATGCGCCTATAGGGAAGATAAAAATACCGTATGAATTGGTAGAACAGTTGAAACAGGCGAAACAGAACCTTGCTGTTGTTGACAGATAAGATATGCAAATAAGATCTAATATCCATACATCAGATGAAGAATACATGAGACGAGCGTTAGTTTTAGCAGCTAGGGCCAAAGGAAGAACATCGCCTAATCCTATGGTTGGAGCTGTTGTTGTAAACTCAGGTAAGATTATAGCTGAGGGATGGCATATTAGATGTGGCACGGACCATGCAGAAGTGGTGGCGCTGAGAAAGAGTGGACATAGGGCAAGAGGGGCTAAGTTATATGTAAACTTAGAACCATGTTGCCATTACGGCCGAACACCACCGTGTGTTGATAGAATAATAGATAGTGGTATCGAGGAAGTTATTATTGCCATGAAAGATCCCAACCCTCTTGTTAATGGTAAATCAATACGTATTTTAAGAAAAGCAGGGATTGTAACAAAGGTTGGGATATTAAGAAAGGAAGCAGAAGAATTAAACGAGGCGTTTATTAAATACATAAAAGAAAAGATGCCGTTTGTGGTTGCAAAATGTGCTCAAAGCTTAGATGGGAAGATAGCCACTGCAACAGGGATGTCAAAGTGGATAACTTCTGAGAAAACACGTTTATTTAGTCGCAAGAAAAGAGATGAGTTTGATGCTATTCTTGTAGGAATAAATACTGTTATAAAAGATAACCCTATGCTTTCAGGTGCCAAGCGTTATGACCTTAAGAGAATAATACTTGATACCAAACTTAGAATACCATTAAATTCTAAAATTTTAAAAGAACCTATATGCCAATATTGTATTATTGCAACAACATCAAAGGCACCATCAAGCAAAATAGAACAGTTGCGAAAAAAGGGAATTACTGTTATAGTATCTCCTGAAGAAAGAGCAGGGGTTGATTTAGCTTGGTTATTTAGAAAGATTGCTTCTTTCGGCATAATAAATATCCTAATAGAAGGCGGTGCAAAGGTAATAGGGAATGCCTTAATGCATGGTTTAGTGGATAAAATGCATATCTATATAGCACCTAAGATTATCGGTAGTCAGTATGCCTTAAGCTCTGTTGATGGGCTTGATACACGTGATGTAAACAAGGCAGTCAAGCTGAAGAGATTGAATTTAACAAATATAGGAGATGATATTTTTATAAGAGGCTATGTTTTCAGGAATAGTTGAAGAAACCGGCGAGGTAGTAGAAGTTATTCAAAAACAAAACCTCTCTGTGCTGAAGATTAAGGCAGATAAGGTACTTAAAGCTACCAGAGTAGGTAATAGTGTTGCAGTAGATGGAGTGTGTCTTACTGTTACAGAGATAGATAAAAAGGTGCTTACATTTGATGTAATGTTGGAGACGTTAAGGAAGACTACTTTAGGATATCGTAGTATAGGGGATAGGGTTAATTTAGAGCGTTCTTTAAAGGCAAATAGCAGGCTTGACGGGCACTTTGTAACCGGGCATGTAGATGATGTTGCAGTGATAAAGAAGATAATTACAGGTGAAAATTATACAGAGTTTCAGATAGGGTTAAAGAGGTCTATAGCAAGGTTTGTTGCGCAAAAGGGGTCAATAGCGGTAGATGGGGTAAGTCTTACTATAGGAGAGGTTAAAAAAGACAGATTTTCTGTTTATCTTATACCATTTACCCTTCAAGTTACAACCCTTGGGGAGAAAAAGCAGGGGGATAAGGTCAATATAGAGGTTGATATATTGGCCAGGTATATATTAAACCAAAAGCGATTTTGATGGCAAATAAATAATAATATATAGTCTTACAAAAGGAGAAGAGATATGGAGTTAGATGTCCTACAGATACAGAAAATTATCCCACATAGATTTCCTTTCCTGCTCATTGATAAAGTTGTGTCCTTCGAGCCAAATAAGAAATTGGTAGCTATAAAGAATGTATCTGTCAATGAACATTTTTTTGTAGGCCATTTCCCTGAAGAAAAGGTAATGCCAGGGGTGCTGATAATAGAGGCAATGGCTCAGGCAGGCTGTGTATATTTTTACTATAGCAAAGATATGCAAGATAAAAATCTGGTGTACTACCTTGCAAAGGTTACGGCCAAATTTTTCTCACCTGTAGTCCCTGGGGACCAGCTTAAACTTGAAGTAGAGACTATAAAAATGATGAAAAAAGTAGGTTTTCTTAAGACACGGGCATTGGTTAATGATAAGCTTGTTGCAGAGGCAGAGATTGGGTTTTCAATAAAAGAGGCCGGAGAATAATCTTTATCGGGGCGTAGCGCAGCTGGTTAAGCGCGCAACGTTCGGGACGTTGAGGTCGACGGTTCGAATCCGTCCGCCCCGACCATTCAAGACTTTGAGAAATTGGAAACGATTGTTTACTCGATCCTCTCTCCAGAGATGAGCCTCGTTTCGCAAAAACCTTGTATTTCGGCACTAAATCAATGGGTGGGCGGAAACCAAACAAGATTTTCCTTTCAGCATTCAGGGGCAGATTCATCACTTATGTTCTAACATGATATGTGCTATCTAATGTTTATCTACATAAAGACTATCAAGTGGACTTTTGGGAACATTGATCATATCTCTTAACATATGAGTATATACTATCGTTGTCTCAACATATTTATGCCCCAAAAGATCTTGGATCTGTCTTATATTGACTCCATTCATTAAAAGATGGGTGGCAAAACAGCGTCTTATAAAATATAATTACGAATATTGACAAGCAGATATTAAAATTTGTTTGCGTAATTTTAAAGAATATGATACCTTACGCAATGTAAGGGAAACAGTCCCCTCAAAAACGAAGTTCGTCTATTAAATGTTAGGGGATAAAAAAGGAAAGAAGATGCCAATTTTCTGTAATAATAACGGTAAGCTAAAAAAGTTATCTGTAAAGTCTGTTAGCACGGAGAAAGAACTTCAGTCTTTGATAGAATTGAACTTGGATGAAGTTCTTGGAATGTATTTTCTTGAAACAGAATATATTACCACTGAAGTAGATGATAGAGGTGTTGATTTTGTAGTGCGCTACGAAAACGGTCCCTTTCTTTCTATTCAAGTTAAATCAATTAGGAAAAAAGGCTATGTTTTCATGCAGAAGGAGAAATTTAAATTATCACCTGATTTGTATTTAGCTCTTGCCATTCTCCATGAAGGAGTTGAACCAAAACTTTATCTTATCCCTTCTGAAGCATGGAAGAAACCGAATGAACTAATAGTTGAGTATGATTATGAAGGGAAGAAAAGCAAGCAAGAATGGGGGGTGAACCTTTCTAAAAATAGAAGATTATGTTTTTCCCAAGATTTTGGCAAAGCTAAAAAACAAAAAGACATAACAATGCGCCGCATTGGACGGAGTTTCCACTGCGCTCTCATCTACGCCAGTGAGCTTGGGTTATACTTCAATATATTTAGTGATAGGGGTAAGAGATGACATTAGAAGAGTTTAAAAGAAAATTTTACGAATTGAAAAATAAAAGTTATGTCAAATCACTTAGACGAGGACCTACAGGAATAGGCTATACTTTTGAAACATATCTTGGGATTGAAGAAAATAATCTCGCTCTTCCAGATATATCGGGTGTGGAGATAAAAGCACACCGTTCAAATTCTAATAATTTGATAACATTGTTTACCTTTAACCGTAAAGTATGGCAAATCCCAGCGTTAGAAGCTATTAAAAAATATGGTAGTTATGATAGGAATGGAAGATTAGGACTTTATTATACAATGAGTTTAACACCAAATAGTGCTGGATTATTTTTGAGTGTGGAGGATTCAAGTATTTCTGTGCGGCATGTATCTGGGGAAGTAATTGCTGTTTGGGATTTATCGACATTAGCTCAGCGTTTCCAAGAAAAAATACCTGCCCTACTGTTTGTTTCTGCTTTAACAGAGGAAAGGGATGGAGTAGAATATTTTTATTTTTATCGTGCCCAATTAATGAAAGGCACTTCTCCAGAATTACTTGCTGATCAATTTAGAGCTGAAAATTTAGTAGTTGATTTGCGATTACATGATAAGGGAACAAGAGCAAGGAATCATGGAACAGGATTTAGAGTTTATGAAGATAAGTTACCATTACTCTTCAAGGAAATTAATGACATCTAGGAGCCATTATGGAAATTGCAACAAAAAAGTATAGGGATACTTCATGGGATTTCGTTCAAGCAAATACAAAGACATATACACATTGTTTCCATAATTATCCTGCGATGATGATTCCGCAGGTAGCAGAAAGGTTGATTACTGAATTTGGTAAGAATGCAGCATTATTATTTGATCCTTACTGCGGAACAGGCACCTCTCTTGTAGAAGCAAATTTAAAAGGTATTAACGCGATAGGGACAGATTTAAATCCCTTAGCTCGATTAGTAGCTTTGGCAAAAACAACAATATTAAATATACAAATTTTAGATTTATATTTAAAAGAATTTAATGATTTTATTTTTAAGCTTCTATTTGGTCTGGGAAAACCTAATGTCGTAGTCTCAAATTTTAAAAATATAGATTATTGGTTTGATAAAAATATCCAGAAAAGATTAGCTATTATTAAACATTTTATAGAAAAGATAGAAGATAATAAAATAAAAAATTTTTTTCTTGTTGCTTTCAGTGAAACTGTTAGAGATTGTAGTTGGACAAGAAATGGAGAATTTAAGTTATATAGAATCTCTGAGAAACAAAGGCAAAAGTTTAATCCTGATGTTTTTTCAATTATGCTTAATAAATTATCAAGGAACAAAAAAGGATTAATAGAATATATTGAAGTAGTAAAAAATAAAAGGGTATTTACTAAAATTTATGATTTTAATACTGTTTATGAAAAAAAACATATACCCGAGGAAACCGTAGATTTAGTTGTAACTTCCCCACCTTATGGTGATAGCAGGACCACAGTGGCTTATGGACAGTTCTCTCGTTTATCTAATCAGTGGATTGGTATTGATGAAGCTAACCATGTAGATAAAAAGTTAATGGGAGGTAATATAAGAAAAAATTTTGAAAAATTTGGAATTAATATTGTAGATGATGTTTTAACTGAAATATCAAAGTTAGATGAAAAGAGAGCTATGGAGGTATATTCTTTTTATAAAGATTATTATAAGTCAATAAAAAATGTGGCTTCTTTAATTAAGAAAAATGGTTTTGCTTGTTATGTGGTTGGTAATAGAAAGGTGAAAGGCGTTACTTTGCCTACTGATGAGATTACAAAAAGTTTTTTTGAAAGTAATGGTTTTTTACATATTGAAACAATGATTAGAAGTATTCCAAATAAAAGAATGCCTAAAAGAAATAGTCCCACAAATCAAATGGGCGTTACTGATAATACTATGAATTATGAATATATTGTAATAATGGAAAAAATAAAAGCATAACAAATCCGTTCCACCTGACTGCTATTTTATTGGCGCTTTATACCGGGGCAGGTGAGCTTAGGTTAGGCTAAAAAAGATATGAAACTTGACGCACAAGTTACGGGAAATATAGGTCTCTACTACACATGTTACCGATTGTCGAGAATGGGATGGAATGTAATGCCTACAGCTCGCAATGCACGCGGCATAGATATAATTGCTTATAATAGGAAAGTCACAGAGTTTATAGGAATTCAAGTCAAGACGTTAAGTAAGCGGAATCCTGTTCCATTAGGTAGTACTCTTGAAAAAATCATGGGGGATTATTGGGTAATTGTGAACAATGTCAGTAAAGGACTGAATGCTTTTATCTTACTCCCTAATGAGGTCAAATCATTAGCGCACCGAGGAGAAAAAGAAGGACGGGTTTCATATTGGTTGCAACCTGTCTCCTACGATAATGAGCAGTTTAGGGAAGCATGGCACAGGATTGGATATGGTCATGAATAATGGGCCTAATAAGCCAGTGTAGCAGACTGCTAATACGCTGTGTCCTTCAGGCTAGCGTATTGTAGGTTGGTCCTTCGAAGGACAAGATATGAGTAAAAAAATAAAACAAAGGAGGTAGAGCATAAACATAATCAATTATTATTTTTTTGATGATAATTATTACATAGATTATGTTTAGGTTGTTATAGAATAATTCATCGCATGGAGTTTGTGTTTGAAGTTGTAGGAGGTAGATTACATTACCTTTACAAAATTAAAGGAAAGATATTTAAATATTTCTTGGAAAGGGAGGGAATATGATGAAGATTTCAGTTGTGAAAGATGTTGAGCCTGTAGATACTCCCCATAAGGTGGATGTAAAGAAGCTGTATGACACAGAGCATGCGCAGATTATGCATATAGCATTAAAGCCGGGTGAGAAACTAAAAAGGCATATTACTCCTGTTGATGTTGCCTTTTATGTGTTGGAGGGTAGGGGAATAGTTGAGATAGGGGAGGAGAAAAGGGATGTTTGTTCTGATACTTTGATAGAGAGCCCTGCTAATATAGTTCATTGCTGGTATAATGAGTCTAATGAATTGTTGAGGATTTTGGTAATAAAGGCGCCACGACCGGTTAAAAAAACGGTATTGCTTTAGTCTTTTACCATATAGGATTATTTACACCAGCAGGCATACCTTTAAAATGTCCTATCAAGCGGACTTCGCGTATAAGTTCTATCCCAAATTTTTCCTTTACGAGTCCGTGAATTTTTTCTGACAGGTCAAATATCTCTTGTGCGCTTGCCTTGGCATCTGGGTTGATTATAATGTTAGCGTGTTTTTCAAAGAGGCCTGCTTTGCCTGAGTCGAGTTTTCTTGCACCTGCTTTTTCTATAAGTTTTCCCGCGGATTCTTTTTTTGACTCATTATTTCTTGTAGGGATGTTTTTAAAAAAGCAACCTGCACAGGGGGTTTTCTTTATGTCAGGATGTCGTTCCATGCGTAGTTTTAATATTTGTTCCCGTTCTTCTTGCAGGTATTTTTTATCATAAGCTTTTAATGATAGACGTACAGAAATTATGATCAGTCCATTATTTTTTTTAAATATAGAATCTCTATAACCGAACTTTAATTCATCCATATAAATAGTTTTACATGAGGCGGAAGAGTCTATAACAAAGACTGACTTAACAGCATCCCCTATCTGCTTACCAAATGCACCAGCGTTACCTACAATAGCCCCTCCGATAGTTCCGGGTATCCCGCTTAAGAAATTTATACCTGTCAGCCCCTTTTCTGCAGCAAACTGACATACATCATCAAGGATTGAACCAGCTGATATAATAAGTTCATTGCCTTCTTTTTTTATAATAGAAGGTGAAGACAGATATTGTATGACTATCTGTCTTATTCCTTTGTCAGATACTAATATATTTGAACCTCCGCCAATAATTATGAATTCTATTCCTTTATTAACAAGAGCTGTTATGGCTTGTATTATTTGCTCTGGTTTTCTGCATATTATAATTGCAGGACATGTTCCGCCCACACGAAAGGTTGTATATTCTGCTAATCTTGCATTTGGTTTTATTTCAATACCGTTTATATTATTTAAGAATGATAAATCCATCTTATTTGTTGCCTAACTTATGCAGTTTTGCATCTGGATATTTAGTTTGAATTTTTTTTATTACTTCATCTACAATATAGCTTGGGACAGATGCCCCTGAGCTTATTCCAATTTTGGATTTTGTGTCTAATATATTAGTGTCTAATTCTGTTGCCTTATCTATAAGAAGGGTTTTTACCCCTGCATTTTCTCCAGTCTCTCTTAATCTATTACTGTTGGAACTGTTTTTTGACCCGCATATAATAATTATATCGCAGAATGTTGCCAATTCTTTTACTGCTTGTTGCCGTTTTTGTGTTGCATAACATATACATTCACTTGAAGGGGCCTGAAGATAGGGGAATTTTTGTTTTAGCTTTTTTATTAATTTATCTGTATCATCGATGGATAATGTGGTTTGTGTAAGGTATGCGATGGGAGTATCAGAATTAAGTGACAGCGATTCTATATCTTTTTCATCTTGTATGATATGCAGGAGATTCTCTTTGATATATCCTGAGGTCCCAATGATTTCTTGATGTCCCTTATGGCCAATAAGGACAACATGATAATTTTTTTTTGATAATCTCATAGCCTCTTTATGTACCTTTGTAACTAGAGGACAGGTGGCGTCTATAATTTTTAGTTTTCTCATTTGCGCTTTTGTTATGGCTGCTGGTGGTACTCCATGTGCACTGAAAATTAAAGTAGCAGATATTGGAACATCATCGATATCTTCTACAAAAATGACACCTCGTCTGCGAAAATCATCCACAACAGAGGTGTTGTGTACTATCTCATGGTATACGTATATAGGCAGGTTGTATTGTTTTAATGCATCTTCTACAATATTTATGGCATTAGCAACACCTGAACAAAATCCATGGGTACGTGCAAGAAATATTTCCATTGCTTTGGCTTTCTCCTCTTATTATAATGAAAATATCTTAATGGAATGACTAGTCTGGTTGTATGATATTAGCTGGCAATGGTGATTATACCATTACATTTTTTGTATTAAAATAGCATTTGTTGTTATTTTAATAGGGGAATAGTTTATGTTAAAGAAACAACATAGAAGAAAGACCGTTGTGGTTAATGTTGGGGGTGTGTATATAGGCGGCCGGCATCCGATTGTTGTACAGTCTATGACAAATACTTCTACTGCAGATATAACCGCAACTTTTAACCAGATAATTGAGTTAGCTATAGCAGGTGCTGAGATAGTAAGGGTTACCATAAATGATGAGAGGGCTGCTCGTGGAATTGTTAAGATAATTAAGAAGCTAAGAGATAGTGGATATGATATTCCTATAGTAGGTGATTTTCATTTTAATGGTCATGTTGTGTTAAAGGCTGTAGCTGAATGTGCTAGATTGTTGGCTAAATATAGGATTAATCCGGGTAATCTGGGCAGGGGGCGTAGGCACGATAAAAATTTTGCTGATATTATAAAGATTGCTATTGCTAATCAGAAACCTATACGAATTGGAGTTAATGCAGGCTCCCTTGATAGAGATTTATTGACAGAATTACTTGCAAAGAATTCTACATTAAAGAGGCCTCATAGTATTGCGTCAGTTATTCGAAGGGCAATGGTGGAAAGTGTCTTGAGAAGTGCAGAGTATGCAAGAAAATTGGGATTAGGAGAGGATAAAATAGTTATAAGTGCGAAGGCTTCTAATGTAGAAGAGCTGATAGAGGTAAATAGTATGTTGGCTGATAGGTGTAATTATCCAATCCATGTGGGGTTAACAGAGGCAGGTTCTGGAGTAAATGGTATAGTAGCAAGTTCAGCAGCTGCATCTATTTTACTTTATCATGGGATAGGTGATACCATACGTGTTTCTTTGACTCCTTCAGATGATGCTTCAAGGTCTTTAGAGGTAGATGTCGCTCGTAACATACTTCAGTCATTAGCATTAAGGTATTTTTCCCCAAGGGTGGTTAGTTGTCCTGGATGTGGGAGAACAGATAATAGGCATTTTCAACAGTTGGTGGAGTATATAAATTCTTATGTACAAAAAAGGTTGCCTTTTTGGAAAGAGCATTATCCAGGAGTAGAGAGGATGGTAATTGCTGTTATGGGCTGTGTTGTAAATGGTCCGGGGGAGAGTAAGCATGCTGATATAGGGATAAGTCTTCCGGGCAAGGCAGAGCGTTGTAGCGCTATGGTATTTAGTGAAGGGAATAAGATATCGATTCTTAAAGGTAAGAATATAAAACAAGAGTTTATAAAAATATTAGAAGATTATATTTCTTCTAAATATGGAAGAAATTAAGCTATATTGATAATGGCATTGTTTTTTCTATTTTCCTATTTTTAAATACAACATATTCACTGTATCCTGCTGCTAAGGCCAATTCAACTGCTTGTTTGAATTCCCAACCGACCTGTTCGGGTAAATGTGCATCTGAACCAAATGTACATGGTATACCGCTTTGACAATAGATTTTTAGATCTTTTAGAGAAGGATATATCTCTTTTACAGGTTTTCTTAATCCAGAGGTATTTATCTCTATAGCTACTCCTGATTTTTTAAATATCTCTGCGGTTTTTCTGACCACATCAGATAGATCATCAGAAGGTCTATGCCCAAATTTTTTTACAAGGTCCACGTGTGCCATGATGTCGAATAATCCAGAATTAGCACTTTCTCTAAGGAGTCTATAGTAATTCCTATATACGTCATTTACATTTTTTTGTTTCCATTGTTGTATTTGATGAGGATGGTCAAACGCCCAGTCGTTAACATAGTGAACTGAACCTATGACATAGTCATATGGATAATTTTCTAATATTGCCTTAGTATCATTTTCATACCCTGGGATAAAGTCTGCTTCTATTCCTATCTTTACTTGTATGTCCTCTTCATATGTTTTTCTTACATCTTCTATCATTTTGTGATACTCTGGAAGTTGAGAGAAGTTCATGGTAAGGGTAGGGTCGTTATGAGATACAAGCGGGGCATGGTCTGAAAAGCCAATTTCTTTTAGACCAATTTTAATTGCATGGTGTATATATTCAGAAGGTTCCCCTTGTGCATGTCCGCAAAGTTTTGTATGTAGATGATAATCTAATATAGGAATCATTGTCTTTTCTCCATAGTTCCCTTTATATGTTTCTGTAGCATATGATATTTATATAGGACAAATTTATTGTTAGGATATAATTTAAGCATGGTTTCATAATCTGTCAATGCATTATTCAGCAAACCTGCATCTATATAGGTCTGTGCACGGTTTAAATAACCTAAGGGATTCTGGGGATTGAGTTTAATAGCCTTTGTATAGTCGGCAATTGCTTTTTTATATTGCCTTTTTTCTGAATAGAGGTTGCCACGATTAATATATGCGGGCATAAATCGTTTATTTATAGATAAAACAACAGAATAATCCTTAATTGCTTCATCAATTTTATCTATTTTGGACAATATTGTTGCTCTGCCAAAATATGCCATAAAATATGAATGATCTATATTAATAGCTGTAGTATAGTCTTTGATAGCAGATATAGGTTTATCAATAGCTGCTTCATATTTTGCCCTCATAAAGTAGCCTATTGGTGAGTCAGGATATTTGTTAATTACGTCAGACCATAGGCTTAAACTGTTTTTCCATACCATACATCTTTGCCATGTTGAAGATATTAATAACGTTATATAGCTTAGAGCAATACAGATAGCAATTATTTTTTTTATTTTGCTTTTAATTATGATTTCTGTGAATAGTTTATTTATTAGTTTTGCAATAATAAAAAAAATACCAATAGATGGTATGTATAGAAACCTTTCATATACAAATGAATCGTTCATAGCAAATATATGCATGGTAGGGGCTATGGTAATAAGAAAAAATGCAAATCCAGCTTTTATTTGCTTATTGAGTTTTTTATTTGAGAAAATGAGAATACACAGGATTATAAACATAATAGGAGAATATCTTTGAAAGGTAGGCAATGACCCACCATAGTCTGATGGGAAGGGATGGTATGCAGATAGTTTAAAAGGACATAGAATTAAGAAAATATAGAAGAAAATAGCAGATGTTGAGAAAATAAACTTCTCGATAAATGGGAATCGGAGACTGTTAGGAAATGCCTGTTGTAAATGAACAGCTACAAGTGTTATTAGGCCAAATAAAAAGGACAATAGAAAGTAAGGTGTCTTTTGTTTTATATCAGTTATTGTAATTTTTTCTTTATATGCATAATCGATTATTAATAATGCTATTGGCAAGGATACAGCAGATGCCTTAGATAGAAGTGAACAGAGGAATAAAGCAATACTTACTTTTTTATAGTAATTAGTGTTTTTTGGGGTAGCAGTATTAAAATGTTTTACATAGAAAAGAATAGCAGATAGATAAAAAAATGCAAACAGAACATCTTTACGGGAGGATACCCATACTACAGATTCTGTTTGTATAGGATGTAATCCAAACAGAAGGGATACAATTGTACATACCAATAGTGGTTGATGCAGTCCCTTTAATAATAGATAAAATAGCAAAAAGATATTTGTTAGGTGTATTAGGAGATTGGTGAGATGATATATAAACGGTTTTAATCCAAAAAAATGGTATTCTATAGCGTATGTAATAAATGTTAGAGGATGATATTTCCCTTGATAATGAGAAAACGTTATATGGAATAAATTGTCAATAGAGAATTGTTTTATTAAGGGATTGTTTATTAATGTAAAAGGATCATCCCAATTAACAAAATCGTTTGTTAAAGATGGTAAAAAGGCGATTAGACAGATAAATATTATAAAACTTATTATTAAAATATTTTGGGGTTTATATCGGTGTATTATTTTTAGCATGGATGAATTATAGCATGGATGTATTTTATTTATAAGATGGGTTTTGTAATTTTTTATTATAGTTAAATATTTTATTAATCCATATAAGGAAGGTACTTTTCTCTCTTTGTGTTACAATTTATTATTCTTATTTTTTTAATAAGAATGCAATAATATGTTGACATTTTTCAGTAAAATGTTATACTTCTATTTCATTGAAGAATATGTATTAGTAACCTCATATAAAGGTATATAAAATAAACTATGGTAGAAAAAACTTATATGTTAAAAGAAAAGGATATCAACCCGAGTTGTTATCTGATTGATGCATCTGGGAAGGTATTAGGTAAAGTGGCAGTTAAGGCAGCAGAGATTTTACGTGGGAAGCATAAACCTACGTATACCCCGCATGTTGCCTGTGGTGATATGGTAGTGATTATTAATGCAGAAAAGGTAAGAGTAACTGGTAAGAAGATGGAACAGAAAGAATATCAGAGATATTCTGGATTTCATGGTGGCCAGAAGGTTTTAAAATTAAAAGAGCTTCTTGCCAAGTCTCCCGAACAGGTTTTGCGTTTGGCAGTGAATCGTATGATTCCCAGTGGTCCTCTTGGGAATAAAATAAGAAGACGACTTAAGGTTTATGCTGGTGCTGAACATCCTCATCAGGCACAGAAACCCATTCTTTTGGAAGTATAGGGTTAGCAAATAGAAGAATAATGGTTTAATATAAATCTTTAATTTTGGAGAGAGCAGGGGCTATGGTGGAAATAGTAAAATATGGAGCAACAGGTCGAAGAAAAAGTTCTGTAGCAAGAGTAAATATTACTCCGGGTACAGGAAGAATAGTTGTTAATAAGCGACCGTTTGAGAAATATTTTCCAAGAGAGGTTGATAGGATTGTTATTTTAGAGCCTATGGCTATCACGAACACACTTAATAAATTTGATGTGGAGGCAAAGATTACAGGTGGTGGGATTACAGGTCAGGTAGGTGCCTTCAGGCTGGGGTTATCAAGGGCGTTGGCATTATGCGATCCAGAGAATAAGGCAATATTGAGAAAGGCTGAGATGTTGAGGCGCGACCCAAGGATGAAAGAGAGGCAGAAGCCAGGTCAGAAAGGTGCAAGGAAGAAGTTTCAGTGGGTTAAGCGTTAGTTTACATTAGCAGCAACAGCAAGAGTTGTTTTGAACTGTATTTATTCAAATAAAATTTAGAACCGTGTTAAAATGCACGGAGATAATGAAGTTAAATAACCTATCTCTGAGGGATGGCTGTTGTAAGCTACGGATATACCCATGGCTTTTACAGTCATAAAAAAGTTGACGAGATAGGTTTTTTATTTTAATATACTTATCATTTATATCGTCGGATCAAAAAAATAATAAAATTTTATTATAAGATATGATGGTTATATCTTTTAAGAATAACTACGTATGGTTTTTTGTAAATAATATACGATAGATTGGGCATAAAAAAATAGGAAAGGGTTTGATTATGATAAGAGTAGGGATTGTAGGGGTAAGTGGCTATACAGGTACTACTATATTGGAGCTATTATTGAGGCATCCAGATGTGCATATTTCTTATGTAAGCGCTAATGATGTTTCTGGTAGGTTGCAGGATATTTTACCTCAGTTAAAGTATGCTCCCAATCTTGAGGTTAAAAATTATGATGATGGTCCGGCAATAGAGTTATGCGATGTTGTTTTTTTGGCCGTTCCACATAGAGTGGCTATGGGGATAGCGCCGAAATTGATTAGGGCAGGTAAACGTGTTATTGATTTAAGTGCAGATTATAGACTTGATAAGGCAATCGAATATAAAAAGTGGTATGGGGTAAAGCATATAGATCAGGCTAATCTCCGTAAAGCAGTTTATGGTCTGCCTGAATTGTATAGGATTAATATACGTGATGCAAAGCTAATTGCAAATCCTGGTTGTTATCCTACAGCAGCTATATTGGCATTGGCACCTATTGTATCTGTATATGGAGCAGATATTAGTTCGATTATTGTTGATGCGAAGACAGGGGTAAGTGGGGCTGGGAGAAAGGCTAATCTAAGTTTAATGTTTTGTGAGGTCAATGAAAATTGTAGGGCTTATAAAGTATTAAAACACCAGCATACCCCAGAGATTGATTTATATTTGTCAAAGATTTCGGCAAAACCCATTCATATAGATTTTGTGCCCCATTTATTGCCGATAAATCGGGGTATATTGGAGACGATTTATGTTAGACTGGATCAAAAAATTTCTTTTTCTTCTTTGGTGACTATTTACAAAAGGTTTTATAAGACTGAACATTTTGTCCGTATTTTCGATACAGGCACACAGCCAGAGTTAAAGAATGTAGTACGTAGTAATTATTGTGACATAGGATTAGAGATAGGAGATGATGGTCATATAGCAGTTATAACAAGCGCAATTGATAATTTGGTCAAAGGTGCAGCAGGACAGGCAGTACAGAATATGAATATTATGTATGGAGTTAAAGAAGAGACTGCATTAATATAAGAGAAGGTGTATTATGAACATAATAAAAGGCGGAGTAACCAAACCACAAGGATTTAAGGCTAACGGACTTTGTTGTGGGATAAAGCGTTCTGGAAAGCCCGATCTGGGATTGATTTTTTCTGAAAAGGAAGCAGTTACGGTAGGGGTTTTTACCAGAAATTCTATTAAAGCTGCACCTCTTAAGGTAAGTCAACGACATTTAAGGGATAATAAGGCAAGGGCTATTATTGTTAATAGTGGTAATGCTAATTGTCTTACTGCTTGTGGTATTGATTATGCAGAGCGGACAGCTAAACTTATTGCAGAAAAACTTAATATAGGCGTAACAGATGTGGTTGTAGCATCCACAGGTATTATTGGGAAACCTTTGCCTTATAAGAAAATAGAGAACTCTGCATCAAGATTAGTTGAAGGGTTGAGGACACGTAATGCAGATGAGTTCGCTAGGTCCATTCTCACTACAGATACAAGAACGAAACAGGTATGTGTCCGTCTTTCTGTCGGCGGTACTCATGTTACTATTGGTGCTTGTGCAAAAGGGTCAGGTATGATTGCTCCTGATATGGCAACCATGTTGGCTTTTATTACCACTGATGTTGCAATTACTGCTAAAATGTTAAAACTGGCTTTAAAAAAGGCAACAGAACGATCTTTTAATTGCATAAGTATTGATGGATGTATGAGTACAAATGATATGGTAGTAGTTATGGCTAATGGTTTAGCCTCTAATAGGTTGATTGGATGTGAGGGGCAAGATTTTGATTCGTTTTGCAAAGGATTGGAGTTTGTATGTCTGGAGCTTGCAAAAAAGATAGTTTTGGATGGGGAAGGTGCCACCAAGTTTATAGAAATAAACGTGAATGGTGCCAAGACTTCTACTCAGGCAAAAAAGATTGCTATGGCTGTGGCTAATTCCAGTCTGGTTAAGACTGCTGCTTATGGCAGTAATCCTAATTGGGGGCGTGTGGCAGCAGCGGTAGGCTCATTAGGAATTTCTAATATTACTGAAGAGACAATGAAAATAAATTTTTCTCCTTTCTCTAGAAAAAATATTACTATAAGTATTGCTCTATCTTTAGGAGATGGAGAGGCTACTGTTTATACCTCTGATTTAAGTAAGGAGTATATAGAGATAAATGGACGATATAATTAAAAAGGCTGCTGTTCTCATTGAGGCTATCCCTTATATACACGCATTTCGCAAAAAGATATTTGTGATAAAGTATGGGGGCAGTATATTAGATAATGATGGAATTAGAAAAAATGTTCTTGAGGATGTAGTTTTTTTAAGTTATGTAGGAATTCGTACAGTAGTAGTTCATGGAGGAGGCCCACATATAAGTAGTCGTTTAAAAAAAGCAGGCTTGAAGTCGGAATTTCATCAGGGCATTCGTGTTACAGATGAAGCAACTCTTAGGATAGTAAGTGAGGAGCTTAGTAAACTTAATAGGAAACTTGTTAAGGAAATAACGGACTTGAAGGGAGATGTTACTGGTTTAGAGGGAGATGAGAATTTAATTCGTGTTAAGAAGCGTGAGGCATCTAAGGATTTAGGTTTTGTTGGCAGTATAACCTCTATTGATAAGAATGCCTTTGATGTTCATTTACGCCAAGGACTTATTACTGTTGTTTCCCCTATGGGAATTACTGAAGATGGGCAACTTTATAACATTAATGCAGATGAGGTTGCCAGTGCTATAGCAATTGAGATGAAGGCAGAGAAATTGGTTTTACTGACTAATGTCGTAGGTGTTCTTCGTGAATCTGATAACTCAGAGTCTCTTATTTCTACTCTTACTGTGGATGAAATAGAGGATCTTATAAAAATGAATGTTATTCAAGGAGGGATGATACCAAAGGTTAATGCATGTATTGAGGCTCTTGAAGGTGGTGTTAAGAAAACACATATTTTGGACGCAAGAATACAGCATGCGCTTTTGCTTGAGTTTTTTACCAATCAGGGTATAGGTACCCAGATATTGAAGCAATAAAGTATTATATAATATATAATACTTTATTATACAAATAAATTTTGTAACTTTATAAAAAATATATAGTTATTATAATCATGAAGAAACAGGACATTATTAGCAATTATGATAAATATATCCTATCAACATATACACGAACGCCTGCGATTTTTGTTAAAGGTAAGGGAATGACGCTTATAGATATATCAGGGAAGAAATATCTTGATTTTTTCCCTGGATGGGGTGTGAGTAATGTAGGCCATTGCCATCCGAAGGTTATGAGTGCTGTGCGTGATCAGGTTTCTAAGCTAATTCACATACCTAACAATTTTTATCATCCAAATCAGGTAAAACTAGCAAAAGAAATTATTCGCTGTTCATTTCCAGGCAAGGTTTTCTTTTGTAACAGTGGTGCAGAAGGGTGTGAGGCTGCTATTAAGTTTGCAAGGGCATATGGTAATAAATGTCCTTCGTCGCAGGATAAGAGTAAGCTACGCTATAAGATAATAACAATGAAAGGGTCTTTTCATGGTAGAACGTTAGCTGCACTTGCTGCGACAGGGCAGGAGAAATATCAACAGGGGTTTCATCCATTGCCTGAGGGGTTTAAGGCAGTAGATTTTAATGATATCAATGCATTATCTTCTGCTGTTGATGATGAGACAGTTGCAGTAATGATGGAATTGGTGCAGGGAGAAGGCGGGGTTAATGTAGCTGATAAAGAATATGTCAGGGCTGTTAGGAAGTTGTGTGATGAGAAGCAAATTTTGCTAATTTTCGATGAGGTCCAGACAGGTATGGGGAGGACAGGTGAGATGTTTGCGTTTAAGCATTATGGGGTTACGCCTGATTTAATGGTATTGGCAAAGGCATTAGGAGGAGGTTTACCTATAGGGGCGTTGGTGGCAAAAGAAGAAATAGCTGATACCTTTAAACCTGGAATGCATGCCTCTACTTTTGGTGGGAGCCCATTGGTGTGTAAGGCAGCATTGGGTGTATTTAAGGCAATACATTCAGATAAGATGCTTCGTAATGCTAGAGAGATGGGTGTATATATGATGGAACGGTTGCAAGAGTTAAAGAATATATTTGGTTGTATAATAGATGTGCGCGGGCTTGGTCTAATGATAGGGATAGAATTGGATAGAGATGGGGTACCAATAGTTGATGAGTGTTTTAAGAACGGTCTTATTATTAATTGTACGCAGGGCAATATTTTGCGGTTTATGCCTGCATTAAATGTAGGCAAGAAACAGGCAAATAAGGCATTGTATATTTTAGAAAATGCCTTTAAAAAAATAATGGGGTAAAATACAATATTGTTTAATTTATATTTTAAGTATATAAAATGAAAAGAGACTTGATAAGCCTTAAGAACCTTACAAGGCAAGAGATACTTGGTATTATAGAACTTACAGAATCTTTAAAGAATGGAGAATTAAAAGAGTGTGGCCAACTTAATGGGCAATCAGTAGCCCTTTTATTTCAAAAACCATCTAATCGGACCCGCGTCTCTTTTGAGGTCGGGATATGGCAGTTAGGAGGCAATTGTATTTACTTGGGGCCTAAGGAGATACGACTTGGCGTAAGAGAGTCGGCAAAAGACGTTGCCAAGACATTAAGCAGATACCTTGACGCCATTGTGGCAAGGACATATACTCATCAGGATGTTGTAAACTTGGCAGAGAATGCAGATATACCTATTATAAATGGTCTTTCAGATATGTTTCATCCGTGTCAGGCATTAACAGATATTTTTTCAATAAAAGAGAAGTTTGGCAGGATAGATGGTATCAAGATAGCTTATGTGGGAGATGGTAATAATGTATGTCATTCATTAATGCTTGCATGTTCTAAGATAGGAATGGATATCAATATTGCTACACCTAAAGGATATGAACCAAAACAGGAAGTTGTAACACTTGCAAACGAATCTGCATCATTGACAGGTGCTAATATTACATTAACTAATAATCCAGAACAGGCAGTCGAAGGTGTAGATGTTGTATATGCAGATGTATGGGTGAGCATGGGGCAGGAGGCGGAAGAAGAAAAAAGATTGACAGATTTTGAGGGATTCCAGATTAATTCTAAACTTATAGAATTTGCAAATAAAAATTATATCTTTATGCACTGTCTGCCAGCACATCGAGGGCAAGAGGTTGCTGATGATATTATAGATGGCCAACATTCCATAGTCTTCGACCAGGCAGAGAACAGACTACATATGCAGAAGGCTATCCTTTTATTTTTATTAGGCAGAAATTAGTAGAAGTGTTTTAGTGCAATTTTAAATTAAGGTTGGGCTATTGAAAGATTTTTATAGATTTTATTTGGACTGAAAGGGATACATATGAAAAAGATTATTCTTGCTTATTCCGGGGGATTGGACACTTCATGTGCGATTAAATGGCTGAAAGATAAAGGCTATGATGTTGTTGCCTTTATTGCAGATGTTGGGCAACAAGATGATTTCAAAAAAATAGAAAAACGTGCACTTAAAACAGGTGCATCGAAAGTCTATGTTCTTGATCTTAAAAAAGAGTTTGTAGTAGATTATGTTTTCCCTGCATTAAGGGCGTCTGCAGTTTATGAGAAAAAGTATTTGCTTGCTACGGCTCTTTCTAGACCATTGATTGCCAAACATCAGGTCAAGATAGCTCGTAAAGAAAAGGCAAAGGCTATTGCACATGGATGTACAGGCAAGGGAAATGACCAAGTAAGATTTGAGGCAACAGTATCTCTTCTGGCCCCTAAACTTGAGCAGATAGCGCCTGTGCGCATATGGGAGTTTAATACACGAGAAGAAGAGATAGAGTATGCCAAAAAATATAATATCCCGGTTGATGTGACCAAGAAAAGCCCTTATAGTATTGATAAGAATCTTTACGGTAGATCCATTGAATGTGGTGTGTTGGAAGATCCATGGCATGAACCGCCAGAGGAGATATATCAGATGACAGTATCTCCTGAAGATGCGCCGGCCAAGCCGGCATATATCGAGATAGATTTTACTCATGGACTACCCAAATTAGTGAACGGTAAAAAATACAGTCCGGTTGATTTGATATGTATGCTTAACAGAATAGGTGGACAGAATGGTGTGGGTCGTGTTGATATGGTTGAAAACAGATTAGTAGGGATAAAGTCTAGAGAGATTTATGAGAATCCTGCAGGGACCATATTGCATATTGCACATGAGGCATTAGAAGACCTTGTCCTTGATAGGGAAACACTTCATTATAAACAGGCATTGTCTATGAAGTATGCTGAATTGGTTTATTATGGATTATGGGAAACACCGTTGAGGTGCCAATTGGATGCATATTTTTCTGAAGTTCAAAAAGAGGTTACAGGTACGGTTAGGCTAAAACTTTATAAAGGCAACTGTATAGTAGTAGGCCGCAAATCTCCTTATTCAAGATATAAAGAAGAGATGGCTACATATGGGGATAAAGATGCCTTTGATCATAAAATGGCAGAAGGCTTTATTCGGCTATGGACAATGCCATTTCAAAAATGAAAAAAGATAAAAATACAATTACAGCAAAATTTTGGGGGAGCCGTTTTTCAAAAAAAACAGATAAACTAGCAGATAAGTTTAGTTTTAGTATCTCATATGATAGCAGACTAGGAGTATATGATTGTCTTGTAGGTATTGCCCACGCAAAGATGTTAGGGCAATGTAAGATAATAGGTAAAAAAGACAGTCAGGCTATCGTATCAGGACTAAGGCATATCCTTCAGCAGATAAAAAAAGGCGAATTTGTATTTGATCCAACAGCAGAAGATGTTCATACCAGTATTCAATCCGCACTTAAGCAGCTTATTGGCCCTGCCGCAGACAGGCTACATACTGCACGTTCCAGAAATGATCTTATAGTTTCTGACATGAAACTATATTGCAGGGATGAGGTCTCCTGTATAGTTGAGGCGGTTAAAAAATTGCAGGTTTCCATTGTAAGATTTGCCGAAAAAAATCAAGATGTAATTATACCTGCATATACTCATCTACAATCAGCTCAGGTGGTGTTGTTATCTCATCATATGTTGGCTTATGTAGAGATGTTTCAACGCGATAGGGAGCGGCTTTTGGATGCCTTTAAGCGTATGGATACAATGCCGTTGGGGAGCTGTGCATTATCAGGCACATCCCTTCCCATTGACAGGGGCTCTGTTGCAAAACAATTAGGGTTTGGATCACCAACACCTAATAGTATAGATTCGGTAAGCGACAGGGATTTTATTATTGAGTTGATATCAGCGTTGGCCATAATGCATATGCATT
>Ga0256914_1000117_pt1 | contig 76158 bp, 72 predicted proteins | sample HulkmetaG_FD_191571 | JGI IMG/M metagenome (GOLD analysis project Ga0256914, IMG submission 191571) | Hydrothermal chimney microbial communities from Main Endeavour vent field at the Juan de Fuca Ridge, Pacific Ocean - Hulk | ecosystem: Environmental > Aquatic > Marine > Hydrothermal vents ...
AACAACGAGCAGTATGCATACAACTTCAATAATACAGCTAAAGGAGATGATGCTGTTGCACAGAATGGAGAGTTTACAGAAGGAGAGTTCTACAAAACAGGAGAACCGGAAGCAGGACAGATGATAGAAAATGTACACGGAAATATACCGCCAGAAGCTGAGCAGAACAACAACAACAACTCTGTCCAGCTCAACGACAGCGCCCAGTATGAGGCAAAAAGCATAATAATAAGCAATATGGCAAACTCTGCCTCAAATATAGCCGTCAACATGATGACAACCGGTGATGTAAACGGCACAAACATAACTCAGGAAAACGTACAGAGAGCTTACAACCATGTAAACTATGCAGAAGGAGCAGTGTACGCATTTGCAGGAAATCTAAACAAACAGAAACAGTATATCTACAACTGCAACTGTACAGCTATAGATGGAGAACAGAACAACAATATGAACTCTGTACAGCTCAACGATAATGCTCAGGCTTACCTGAATACCTTGGTGCTTCTGAACTCTGCGAATTCAGCAGCAAACGTAGGAGTTAATGTTCTTCATGCAGGAATAGTATCAGGAAGCAGCATAATACAGAAGAACACAGCTACAGCTGTAAACTTCAGCAATACAGCTATTGGCAGAACAAAAGCTACAGCTATAAACGCTGAAAATTACGCTCCTGAATACATAATCTGGTAAATCTACGGGGGGCTTTTGCCCCCTATTAAAAAAGAATATGAGGGCTATGGGATGATACACAGAATAACAATAAACACGGTAATTCTAATACTTGTCTTAGGAATAAGCATAAAAACCTTTGCAGAAAAGAGGTTTATTATCTCTTTTGGAGATGGTGGATTTGTAAAATATGAGATAGTTGATAACACCTGCTTTGGATATGTTATGGGATATCCAAAGACAGATAAAACAATTCCAAATATTCTCAACGAAGCTCTTATGAGAAGTTTAAAGCAGGCAAAGGATACATATGAGAAAAAAGCTGATGGTTATATAAATATAAAGGTGATGTGGCAGTTTATCGGAACAAAAAGGATTATATATCAGGTTTGCGGCGACATCGTCAGGAGGAAGTAAAGATGAGAAAGTTAATATCATTGATAATAGCAGGTATTATAATAGGCTCAGCTTCGGCGTATGAGCTGAAAAACGTTGATGATTCAGAACTTGACAGTATATACGCTCAGGGTTTTGTCCTGAACGGCCAGATGTTCAGCAATCCTATATTTACAGGAACAATAGGTGGAAATCTTTACAACATGACAATAGGAGATATTCAGATTGAAGGCGGTCTTCAGATGAATTTAGACAGTTCTTTAATGCTTTCAGGTAACGCTCAGCAGAATGCTTTTATTCCTATTAATGTTGTTGATTCTGCTGTCAACATTCCGATCAATATTGTTGTTATTATGGGAGATAACAACGGTAATATTGATATAAATAATGTTCTCAATAGTATTAATAACTCTAATTTAACTGGAGGGATTTAATCATGACCGGGGGAAGTTTTTTTAAAAGAGTCTTCGTCTTACTGACCTTCTTGATTCTCCCGGTTTATGGTGCTCCCTCCGGTTATCAACAGGACATAAAAAAAGAAAAAACAGAAGCCAGAATAAACCTAAAAATAGGTACTTCTTTTGGGAGAATATCAATAAGACCTGTTGTAAAACCTATATCAGAAATCAAAAGAAAAAATCTTGTTAAGCAAAAGTTAGATTTCAGCTGTGGTTCTGCTGCTGTTGCAACAATATTTAATTTTTATCTGGGGGAAAAAGTAACTGAAGAACAGGTGATTAATGGTCTATTTGCTGTAGGAAATGTGCAGAAAATAATAAAAAGAAAAGGATTCTCCCTTCTTGATATAAAAAAATTTGCTCAGGCAATGGGCTATAAGGCAGCAGGTTATAAAACATCCCTTGAAGGTCTCGTTTCTTTAAATAGACCAGCTATAGTAACCCTAATAATAGGTAAGTATAAACATTTTGTTGTTTTTAAGGGTGTTTACAAAGGTAGAGTTTTTGTAGCAGATCCTTCTCTCGGCAATACAATTTTATCGGCAGAAGAGTTTAAAAAAATGTGGTATAAGAATATTGCCCTTATAATATACTCTGAAAACAAAAACAAGAGGTTTGAGATAACAAAGGAAGAAAAAATCTGGGTAGATACACATACACTCAGACAATCTATGTACAACCATTTAGTGCAATCATTTAAAAATTTCAATGAATTTTAAGAAAATTTTTGTATTTCATCCTCTTGATATAATGTTTGCCTTACCAAAGGAAATTCTGTATATTTATCTGTAAATAGGGAGGGTTTTTATGAAAAAATTTGTCGTCGTATTTCTGACTGTAAGTCTATCTTTTCTTTCTTACGCACAGAATAAAGATATAGAAAAAGCAAAAAAAGCCCTTCAAAAAGAAGCTCAGCCAGAAGAAGTCCTTATACAGTTTGAAAGAGATTATGTTTTACTGCAGAAAAACAAACTTGAGGTTGAAAGTAGTTTCTCATATGTTTATTATTCAGCAAATCAAATATATTTAAGCAGTTTTGCAATCCTTGATCCTGTTTTTCTGACTCTTGGAGAGTTTGGGATTAAAAATGCAAGAAGGCATATATTTCAGTACAATATATCCATAAGGTACGGAATTCTCAGAAACTTACAGTTCGAACTTTCAATACCCTACGTTTACAGAAATGAGAGAACATCAGTTATAGGCACCTCCGATACAGGAGAAAAAGAAAATGTGTTGGAAGAAAGAGGATTTGGTGATATATCACTTTCATTTTCTTACCAACCTTTAAGAGAAACGGGTAGAAGACCTGCTCTTATAACATTTATCGCATTTAAAACAAAAACAGGAAAAAGTCCCTTTGATCTTGACGATCCAGAGAATCAGCTTCCTACGGGAAGCGGTTACTACGCTGTAAGAGGAGGTATAAATCTCACAAAAACAATAGATCCTGTTGTTGTTTTTGGGGGTATTGCGTACTCATACAATATGGAAGAAGATGTTAAAAAGTTTTATAAAAGTCCAACTACAGGAGATATATCAAGGCTTGATAAAATAAATCCTGGAGATACCCTAAGTTTTAGTTTTGGTTTTGCATACGCACTATCATATAATTTCTCTCTGAACTTTCAATATGCTCAGGATTACACATTCTCAACAAAAAGCACAGTAAACGGTATAAAATCAACCGTTCCAAATTCTACCTTGAACTCGGCTATCCTCAGGATAGGAACAGGATGGGCACTTACCGATAGATCTTCTCTAAATTTCTCACTTTCAATAGGTCTCACAAACGATGCTCCAAACTATATGATAGAGTTTAGATATCCTTACAGATTTTGATTTTATAAAAAGGACGGTATCCGAAGATACCGCCAGCAATAGGAGGTTAGGAGGGCCATGAGAGGAAACACAGCCGGGACTGCAGCAGCATTAATGAGGTTATCAAACCTCCAACCACAAACAGTCAGTCTAACCGAGCGAAGGTAATATATGCAAAAAAGTTAAAATTTCAATCCTTCTTAAAGTATTGAGTTTACTTGATTTTTCAAAGAAAATGTTGTGATAATGTCTCAAAAGTGATAACGACACCTTCTTCTACTGTTTCAGGTGTAAACTCAGCATCAATACCTACATCTCCAAAACCTCTAAAATATCTGAGAATTCTAAAAGTAGGTTTTTCTCCATCTTTTTTAACAAGGAAAAATATCTGATTCCTTATCTGCTTAGGTTCAACAACTGAAAGTATGGTAAATCCTTTTACGTATTTAAACAGCGCGTATCCGTCATCAATGTTGTACCTTTCAATAATAGGAAGTATATCCTGAGGACTTTCTACTTTTACATTTTCCATATTTAATATCCTTTATATGGTAATTAATAATAATTAATATAAAAGTTTATTTTAATTTTGACATTCTATTGATTATATCTTCTTCTATATACTCCCACTCTTTCTCCTTTAAACCTCCTAAGCTTATGTTTCCCACTTTTGTTCTTATCAGTCTTTCCACTGGATAACCAAAATGTTTTGTGTATCTTCTTATTATCCTTTTTTTACCGCTATGTATGGTTATCTCAAGTAAAGTATAATTTCTTCCTTTTTTGATTATTTTTATATCGTCTGGTTTAATAAATCCATCCTCTAAAAAAGCTCCCTTTTTCATTCTGTTAAAACTTTGAAGATTAATTCTACCTTTAACTTTCACTATGTAAACCTTTTTTATTTTACTTCTTGGATGCATAATCAGATTTGCAAAATCCCCATCATTTGTAAGTATTAAAAGTCCTTCACTCTCGTAATCCAATCTTCCAGCTGGAAATACCTTTTCTTTTAGGCCGACCTCTTTTAGGAGATCGGTTAACGTTTTTCTACCGAATCTGTCCTTCCCAAGCTGAGTAAGATACTTTCTTGGTTTATAAAGTTTTATATAAATTTTCCTGTTTTCCAGTTCTAAAATCTTTCCATTTACTTCAATCCTGTCTTTTTCCGTATCAATCTTTAATCCCGGTTCTGTGACAGTATTCCCATTTACCTTAACCTTTCCCTCTTTTATAAGCCTGTCAGCTTTTCTCCTTGAGCATAAGCCTGATCTTGCTATAAACCTGTTTAATCTCATTATCATAATCAAATCCTTTAATCAGGAAATAACATATTATTATTAACATTTAAAAATATATCAACTAAATATCTGAACTAAGTTTGTGCATTTTAGTATTGACATATTAGTAAAAAAGGCACATACTTATAGCTGAAGTTGTTTAGAGATCTGGGGAGGGATCCCTTCCATAAGAGCGCTCTAACGGATCTTTAAGCACTTCAAAGTTAAATTTAAATTTTGGAGGTTTTTTTAGTAATGCGTCTCACAGGTACAGTAAAATGGTTCAATTCTAAAAAGGGTTATGGATTCATAACCAGAGATGATGGTCAGGGTGATGTTTTCGTTCATTTCTCAGCTATCGCAGAAAATGGATTTAAAACCCTTGAAGAAGGTCAAAAGGTTGAGTTTGATGTTGTTCAGGAAGACAAAGGACAAAAAGCACAGAACGTAGTAAAGATCTAAATTGGACTTCAATAAAGGGTGTGGTTGCCACACCCTTTTTCATATTATAAATTCTATATATGATTAAATTTATATTTTTATTAATGGTTTTAGTTACATTCTCGGTTAAGTGTGAAGAAATAATCTATAAAACATATCTTGGAAGTATTCCTGTTGGGGAGATAAAAATAATCGTTTCAAATGATGAAGTTACTGCAGAAGGAAGTACATATCCATACATCTCATGGCTTTACAGCTACAATTTTAGATTTTATATGAACAGGGAAAATATTACACTTTATGAAAGGGAAAATAAAAAAGAAAAAGTTTTTAAAAAAGACAAGATATATGAAAAAAAACCATGGCTTCCATTAATTATTGAATATATTTTATATGGTAAAAATTCAAACTCTGATCTTTACCCAATAAAGGTAGATAAGAAAAAAGATAAGTATTTTATCTATCCTTTAAAAAGTAAAAAAGTAAAGAAAATTGTAATGTATATAGACAAAAGCAGATTTCCATCTAAAATAGATATAGATGGAAAATACCATATAATCCTTGAAAGATCAGAAATTACAGAATTTTAATCTTTTCCTGCTTAAATTCTTTCCCCTCAAGTTCCCAGCTTCTCCAGCTTCCAGCCTTTCCTTTATTTATAGACATTATTATATAAGACATATCAGGCTGAGCAAACATTAGATCCGTCTGAGACGGTTTATCAGGATGGTCAGGATGTGTATGGTATATGCCTATTATCTGTATTCCTTTACTATCTGCATAATTTTCAGCTTTCAAATAATCTTTAGGATGTATTTCAAATCTATCGTTTGCCCTTTCTTTATTTATATTTTCAACCTGATATATCTCTAAGGCTTCTCTAATATTGTTCTCATAATCAATCTTTCCAAGTATAAAACCACATATTTCATAAGGATAGCCTTTCTCTCCCTGCTCTGCTATAAGATCTATAATCTCCTTTTTTATTTTCAGCATATTAAAACCTCTGTTATTATAGTTATATGCTAAAGATTATAGACCTTGGAAAAACTGAATATCAAGAAGTCCTAAAAATTCAGCTTGAAACTTTTGAGAGAATTTATGCAGGAAAAGAGATCTTCAGCCACTTTTTTATAACCGAACACAAACCGGTTTATACAGCGGGTAAAACTACAAAAAAGGAAGATATAAAAGATACAGGAAATATACCTGTTTTTTGGGTAGATAGGGGAGGAAGTGTAACATTTCACGGTGAAGGACAGATTGTAGTTTATCCAGTGTTAATGCTCAAAAATAGAATTTCTGTAAAAAAGTATGTTTATACACTTGAATCTATAATAATAGATACGCTTGATTATCTTGGAATAAAAGCTCACAGGAAAGAGAAGCTAAGAGGTGTATTTACGGATAAAGGAAAAATAGGATCTATTGGCGTTAAAATTTCAAGAGGAATAACGATGCATGGGTTTTCTGTTAATGTCGATGTTAACAAAAGCTATTTTGAGAAGATTGTACCATGCGGAATAAAGAATATACCTGTATGTAATATATCCGATTTTAAAAGGGTAGATCTGACAGCCGTAAAGTTAGAATTAATAAAGTCAATAATTAAAAAGGGAAGGGATCTAATCTAATTTCCCTCCCTTAAACAGTAATTACAAATACCGTTAAACACTATATCGCATCCTTCTATAGAAAAACCTCTTTTTTCAAAATAATTTTTGTCAATATTGATTATGTCTAAATTTTCTACATCGTATATATTTCCACATGAATGACATTTAAAATGAAAATGTTTGTAGGTTTTTGCATCAAACCTTCCTTCTTTCTCGTCAACAATCTCAATAATTCTTCCTTCTTCTTTAAGAATATTTAAGTTTCTGTAAACTGTACCGAGACTGATAGTCGGTATCACTTTCTTTGCCTTTTCATAAATCCATTCAGCAGTTGGATGAATATCTGTAGAGCTTATAATATCGTATATAATCTCCCTGTGAAATGATCTTCTTAATTTTTTTGAAGCTACTCCTATCTCTCCTTTTTTAATCATTTCCTACCTCTCTTAGTAAATAGTTTTTATTTACTATAATTGCAAATTTTTTCTTATTTTATGAAAAATATCATAAAATTAATACTAATTATTAATATTTCAAAAATATAATAACATATTTTTTACTGCACCTCTTTTATTATGAATGAATATTCATTATATGTCAACCTATATCCTTTGTCGGGTTACCCATATATTAGTATATCTTAATTTCATTATAAAGAATTGTCAACACAGTATTAACAGCTTTTCTATCGTATAATAATAAACTCATAAATACTGATATTTTTAATAAGAGGTAATAGGATGGAAAGAAACTTTTTTGTAAAATCTCACGGTCTTGGAAATGAATACATAATTTTAGATGAGGAAAATATAGAGTTTAGTTTAAGCACAGAAATGATAAAAACACTCTGTGATGTACATTTTGGTATTGGTTCAGATGGAATTTTACTTAAAGTTCACTCTAAAAAAGCAGATTTTGGACTAAGGATATTTAATCCTGATGGATCAGAGGCAGAAAAAAGCGGGAATGGACTTAGAATTTTTTGCAAATATCTTTTTGATTACAGATTAACAAACAAGAATGAGTTTACGGTAGAGACAAAAGGCGGTATTGTAAATGCCAAAATAGAAGAAGTTGTAAACGGAAAAGCCAAAATTATAACTGTTGAGATAGGAAAAGCAGAGTTTAGATCAAAAAATATACCTGTAGCTGTGGAAAAAGAAGAATGTATCGGTGAAAAAATAAAAGTAGAAGACAGGGAGTTTGAGATAAATTGTGTTTCTGTTGGAAATCCACATTGTGTGATAATAGTAGATAAACTGGATGAGAATGAGGTTAAAAAATATGGAAGACTTATTGAGACCTATCCTATCTTTCCAAACAGGACTAATGTCCAATTTGTTAAGCCTATTTCAAGAAATCAGGTTGAGATCAGGATATGGGAAAGAGGTGCAGGATATACGCTTGCATCAGGAACATCATCATCTGCTGTAGCATCGGTAATGGTTAAAAAAGGATTAACAGATAGGGATATTAATGTTGTAATGCCCGGTGGAATCCTTAGAATATATGTTGACCTAAACTGGAATATAAAAATGACAGGGGAAGTTCAGGAGATCTGTAACGGTATAATTAGCGATGAACTGATAGAACAGTTCAAATCATATTAACTTTCTCTATAAATTAAAAATCTACCGCAGTGGGGACATGTGATAAGTTTTCTGTTTTTTACAAGCTCACTGTAAACCTTTGGAGGTATAATCATAAAACATCCTGTACATGTATCGCTGTCAACTATAACAACAGCTTTCCCGTTTCTTTTCCTTCTTATCATCTCGTATTTTGAAAGGAGAGGAGGTCTTACAGTTTTTATAAAATCTTCTCTTTCTTTTAAAAGTCTTTCAAGTTTTTCTTTTGCTTTTACAAGCTCTTTCTTTTTATTGCTAATCTCTTTTTCTATTTCCACTTTTTCCCTGTCAATAGTATCTTTAAGTTTTACTTCCTCTTCTTTTAGATTTTCTATATCCTCCATAATATTGAGTATCTCATCTTCAAGTTCCATTATAGCTTCTTCAGCATGAGCTTTTTCCCTTAAAAGAGCCTTATATTCCTCGTTTGTTTTAACCTTTTCTAAGGAAGACTGTATTTTTAGTATCTTATCTTCATAGGTCTGGATATCTAACTCTTTTTCTTTTTTCAATGCTTCAAGGTGTCTAACTTCATTCTTTATCTTATCAAATTTCAAGATCAGATCAGACTTTTTTTTCTCAAGAGATTTTATATCTTCAGGTAATTTGTCAATTACTCTTTTAAGATTGTCTATCTCAAGATCCAGCTGCTGTAGCCTTAACAGCGTATCTATATCGCTATCCATATTGTCCTCATTAAAATTATTTTTAAATAATATAATCTGTATTTATTTAAATAGCAATCAGTTTTCATTTTTATCCCATATACTCCTCCCATTTTTTCCGTTGTAACTTCCCAGAAAATCAATAACCACTTCAGGCAGTGTTTTATCTTTTATCTTTTTATAACCTACACCGAGATTTTCAAGTTCTTTTAAAACCTGAAAAACTGCTGTTTTGAAAGGTTCGTCTTCAAGGGTTTCTGTCAGACCTATCTCGGAACTGGATATATCTTCAGGTACCACACCTATAATCACGGTTTCAGCCATTTTTCCCGTTAAAGGAGTAAGCTCTAACATCTGAAGAACCTCAACTTCATGGGCAGTCTGATGGTAGGATCCTATCCCGGATAGATCTTCGGGAGTAAGTCTGTAAACTGAACCTGGAGCATCGTTTAATGAGATTGTATCAACTATTATTAGATTATCGTACTCATGGAGATAATTCATAAGCCCAAAACCAAGCGTACCGGCATCTATAAGATCCACCTTTGGTTCGAAACTGTAGTTTACCTCAAGATACTTAACAACAAAAACCCCTATGCCTTCATCTTTAAAAAGAACATTTCCCACTCCTGCGACACCTATTTTCTTCATTTTTCCACCTTTCAGCATATCCTTGGGAGTAATTCTCCTGACGGAGGCTCCAATATTCTTTTAGAACCATAAGAGGATTTTATTATAACTTTACCTTTATACTCAGAAATTACTTTCCCTATAATCTCGGCATCTTTTCCGAGAGGATTTTTTCTCAGGATTTCTACTACTTTCTCCCCTTCTTCTTCCGGAACTACAAGAACAAATTTACCTTCATTTGCAAGGGATAAGGGATCAAGACCCAGCAGTTCACACATTCCCCGAACCTGATCTTTAACAGGAATACTGTCTTCATAAATCTCTATTCCTATTTTTGAACTTTCCGCCCATTCATTAAGTACTGCTGATAAACCTCCTCTTGTAGGATCTCTCATAGTCTTTATTTTTATACCAGAATTTATAATATCTTTTACTACCGGCCATAAAGTCGCACAGTCTGACTCAAGATTTCCCTCCATATCTATACCTTCCCTCTGTGCCATTATACATGCCCCATGGTCGCCAACAGTTCCTGAAACCAATATAATATCTCCTTCCTCTAAATTTGATGCAGATATTCCATCATAAACAACTCTGCCTATCCCTGCCGTATTTATAAAGATCCTATCTGCTGAACCCTTTGGAACCACCTTAGTATCTCCTGTAACTACCTTAACACCTGATTTTTTTATCTCTTCCGACATAGATCTAACTATTTTCTCAAGTAAATCCAGTTCAAAACCTTCCTCTATAATAAAAGAACAGCTCAGATATAGCGGCTGTGCACCCATCATTGCAAGATCATTAACAGTTCCAGCCACTGAAAGTTTACCAATATCACCTCCTTTAAAAAATATAGGAGATACTGTAAAGCTGTCTGTAGTAAAAGCAAGTTTTGAGTTGAATTCCAGAACAGCTGCATCTTCCATATTTTCTAATATTGGGTTTGAGAAGTACGTGAAAAAAAGATCCTTTATTAGCTTTTGTGTCTCTTCTCCACCACCACCATGTGATAGTAAGATCTGTCTCATAATCACAACCTCTCAGACTTTTATTTAAATATTATAAATGAATATTCATTAAGCAATCTATTTTATTCAAGATAAAGAATAGAGATCGCAACAATATATATAACAACCAACGCAATTGACTCAAAAGCAAGTCTTAGAGGTTTTCTTTCAGCTCTATAAATAAGACCTATAATAACAGCACTACTCATCAAAACCGCAGAAAAAGCTGCTGTCATATTAAGATGACTCACATCTGCAAAAATAGATCCTTTTGTATAAAAAATATCATCAACAGCAAGTATAAAAATATTGAAGATATTACTACCAAGTATATTGGCTACCGATATAGTTATCATATTTAGTTTTATAGCAGCTGCTGATACGGCAAACTCTGGAAGTGATGTGGTAAGTGCGATAAAAAGCGTTCCAAAAAAAGTTTCAGTAAGTCCATACTCGTGTGAAATCATCTTACCTACTTTTGGGAGGAAAACAGCAGCCAGAACAAGAACAGTTGCATTAGTTAAATACCTTATTAATATATCCTTCAATGATATTTTTTCGTAAAGTAGTTCTTCTGCAACTTTTCTGACAGATCTTGCTATCAGTTTCCTTTCATAATCTGTAACAATCTTAACAGCTATAAAATAAACCAGAATGATTAAAAGGGATGTATAACTTACCCATCCTACCGAAGGGATAAAATCTCCAAGAAGAATTCCCATTCCAGCAATAGTTATCATAATTATCCCAAAAGCCGTAGATAGTGTTAGACCGTGATGAACTTTCGTGGTTATAGGTTTGTCCCTAAAAAATGCATCAAGAAATGCAAGAATAAGTAAGTTAAACATACAACTTCCAAAAATATCACCGGCTGCAATATCTGGCGTATCCGCATACGTCACAGAACTTATACCTGTTATAAGTTCCGGTAAAGAGGTTATAGATGCAACAAATACAACTCCAGCAGTTGTTCTTCCTATATTCAGTTTCTCAGCTATCATATCGCCGTATTTTACAAGTCTCTTTCCTGTAAAAAAAATAACAGCCATTAATGAAAGAAAGATAAGCCAGAGCATCATAATTTCCTTTCTAAAAGGTACTCAACCCATTTTTTTATCTCAATAATGAGAAAAAGAGCAGTACAGGTTATCAATACTAAAATCCAGTCAATTAAAGAAAGTGGTACTGTATGAAGCCACTGTGGAAATATATAAATAGCAATTAACTGTAAAAAAATACCTATCCCAACTCCAAGATACATATATGGATTTACCGTAAAGCTTTTTTTTATATTTTTAAAAAAGGGTTCTTCCCTTATTGCCTGAAATCCATTAAACCACTGGTTTGCTATAAGCGAGGTAAATGTTATGCCAACAGCTCTTTCATAGGTTGTTGTTTCAAGCAGGTAAACGAATAAAATCAGATTTATACCACCCATAAAAAATGCTGTATAAATGATATCAAAGAGCTGTTTTCTATCAAAAAATGTTTTTTCAGGTTTTTTTGGTTTTTCAGACATAACATCTTTTTCCTCTTTGCTGAAAGGAAATGTTTTATCCTGAACCCCCTCTGTAACAACATTTATCCATAGTATCTGTAAAGGATATAAAGGAAGGGGAAGTTTAAGTAAAAAAGCGGATGTTAAAAGCATAATTTCCCCAAAACTGCATGAAAGGAGATAGTATATAACTTTTCTTATATTAAGTGCTATTATCCTTCCCTGTTTTACAGCATCAACAATAACAGCAAGATTGTTATCTGTTATTATCATTTTAGCAACATCTTTAGCCGCTTCAGTTCCTGATCCCATAGCAATACCTAAATCTGCAATTTTTAACGCAGGAACATCATTTACACCGTCACCTGTAACAGCTACTATTTCCTTATTTTTTTGAAGAACTTTTACAATTCTGAACTTGTCATCAGGTGTTGCCCTTGCGATAACGGATGTTCTTTTAAGTATCTGATAAAGTTCCTTATCGCTGTAATTTTTTAAATCAGAACCTATAAGTGCTATATCGCCATTTTTAAAAATAGATACTTTACCGGCAACAGCCTTTGCTGTCTTTATATTATCACCTGTAACCATTATTACTCTTATTCCAGCTTTTTTAGCTGTCTGAACAGCCTGTTTTACACCTTCCTTAGGCGGATCAATAAAACCTACAAGTCCGGATATTTTGATCTTTACTTTGGATATATCTTCAGGTAGTTTATCAATTTCTCTGTATCCAAAGGCAAGAACCCTTAATCCTTTTTCAGCCATTCTATCATGCATTTTAATTAGGATCTCATTTCTATTCTCTGCTATCTCAATAAGTGATTCAAAAGCCCCCTTTATAAGCAGATATTTCTTACCTTCAATCTCATTCACAGTAGCCATAAATCTGAGCTTAGTATCAAAAGGCTGTTCCCAGATCCTTGGATATCTTTCCCTCATTTCTATCCAATCTATATTTTCTTTATCAAGCCATTTTAAAAGTGCTATTTCGAGAGGATCACCCTTTTCCAATGTTGCATCATTGCATAAAGCAGCTGTTAGAAACAGAAACTCTTTATCCTGTGCAGTAAAATCTTCAACTTTAAGTTTTCCTTCCGTAATTGTTCCTGTTTTATCAGAAACTATAAATGTTGCACTTCCCAGAGTTTCAACTGATGGAAGATATTTAACAAGAGTTTTTTTCTTTGCTAAAGCAAGTGCACCAATAACAAGAACAAATGTAACAACAAGAGGGAGACCTTCAGGAACAGCCGAAACAAGCTCTGAGATGATAAGCATGAAAAGTTTGTAAAGATCTCTTCCCTGTACCAATCCTAAGATAAAAATAAATATCAGGATAACAAAAAGTATAATCATCCATTTCATTGAAAATCTTTTTAATGCTCTATTTAGAGGTGTTTCAGGTGCTTTTTCCTTTATTTTTTCAGCTATTTTACCTATCTCGGTATATCTTCCTGTAGCTACAACCAGACCTTTAGCTTTACCTCTTACTACTATTGTTCCCTTGAATGCCATATTTTTTCTGTCGTATATAGGAGTTTCATCCTCCAGAACTATCGACCCATCTTTTTCAACAGGTATAGATTCACCTGTGAGCAAGGCCTCGTCAACCATTAAACCGACAGAGTCTATAAGCCTTATATCTGCAGGAACAACATCACCCTCTTCAAGTAAAACTATATCTCCTGGAACGATATAAGAAACAGATTCTATCTTTTCCTTTCCGTTTCTTAAAACTCTTGTTTTTGTTTCGGTAAGTTTTTTTAATGCTTCTATTGAGGATTTTGCTTTTATCTCCTGAAAAAATCCAAGCAGTCCGTTTATAAAAACAATTCCCGCAATAATCCCAGCATCTATATAATCACCCATAAAAAAAGTGATAATGATCGCAGTTAAGAGTATATAAACAAGAGGATTGTGAAACTGCCTCAGAAATATTAGAAATATGCTTTCCTTTTTTTCTTCCAGTTCATTTAGTCCGTATTTCTCTATTCTCTTTTTTGCCTCTTCTTCTGAAAGACCATTAGGATCTGTATTAAAAATTTTTAATAGATCTTTAACAGGGAGAGAGTGGAAACTGTGATCCACCATTTTTTCACCAGAGATGATATTTATCTTTTAATATAACTATGAAAAAAATTAGTTTCTACTACTTAAGCTGGAGTTTTCCGTATCTGTAATATGCTGAACAGGCTCCTTCAGATGATACCATACAGGATCCAAGAGGATTCTGTGGAGTGCAGGATTTTCCAAAGACTCTGCAGTCGTATGGTTTTGCTATTCCTTTTAATATATCTCCACATATACAGAGCTTGTGATCGTCTATAGGCTTGTTAGGAAGTAAATCATTAAAAACAACCTCAGCATCTAAGAATGAGTATTCATCTTTAAGCTTTAAGGCTGAGAATGGTATATCCCCTATACCTCTCCACCTAAAGGTATCTCTTGGTTCCATATATCTGTAGATCACCTCCTGGGCTTTTAAATTTCCCTCCCATGTTACTGCTCTTCTATACTGATTTTCCACTTCTATTCTTCCGCTATTGAACTGTCTGACTATCCAAAGAACACTTTCCATAATATCAACAGGTTCAAAACCTGCTATAACTACAGGTGTTTTATAAAGATCAACTATTTCCTGATATATCTTTGCTCCTGTTATAACTGAGACATGAGCAGGTCCAATAAATGCATCTATTTTAGCTTCTCCACTACTCATTATAGCTTTTATCGGTGGTGGAACAAGAACATGATTTATATGAAAATAAATATTTTTTATCTTTTCCTGTAGAACTTTTTCTATTAATGCTCCTGTCATTGGTGTCGTTGTTTCAAATCCTATAGCAAAATAGATAACATTTTTATCAGGGTTTTCTTTTGCTATTTTTAAGATATCAAATGGAGCGTACAGCATTCTCACATTTTTTCCTTTCGCCCTTTCTTTCTGAAGGGAACTCTTAGAGCCGGGAACCCTTATCATATCTCCAAGTGTAGCCACAATATTTTTATCATCCTGAACAAGAGCCACAGCATGATCTATTCTTTCTTTTGGCATAATACATACGGGACAGCCGGGACCGTGAACAAACTCAATCTCCGGTGGAAGTATCTGATTTAGTCCATACCTCATTATTGTATGCGTATGCCCCCCACATACTTCCATTATGTTTATATGTTTTTTAACTTCTCTTTCTATAAGCTTTGAAAGAGCTTTTATTCTTTTTGCATCTCTAAAGTCTTTAAGATAATCAACTTTTGACATGTTGACTAACTCCAATTAGTTTTTGACTTTGATTAAGAAATCATTCTACAGCCTTTTTCCATAGACCTAAATTTCTTCTCCTTCTTGTTCAAGTCTTTTAATTATCTCTTCATATACCTTAAGACTTTCAACAGCATCCTCCTCCCTCATTTTTGTCATTGCATATCCTACATGTATAAGAACATAATCCCCTATATCAACAGGTTCAGACATAAGATCAAGAGAGACCTTTCTTTTAACACCCATTGTATCAACAATAGCATAGTTGTCAGGAAGTATCTCAACTATCTTTGAAGGTATAGACAGACACACATCCTCCTCCTAAAAATGAATAATTATTCAGTTAATATAAAGAATAATAAAATAATCTTTAAAGGTCAATCAAAACTTCCAGTATGAATTACTGGAGTTAAATCTTTAAATTTCTCAAATTCTGGAAAAATATAGGAACTGTAAAGGAGGTGCTGATTTATATATGCAAACAGTTTTGCGGTTGCAAGTACATCTTCCGAACAGTATGCACCTATTTTCTTTAAATCTCTCCTTAAAAACATTTGTGAAACTCCCTTCCCTGTACCCTCTTGCTTAACTGGTATGCCACATAAATAACAGAGATTTTTTAATGATATCTTTCTTCCAAAGATATCTTCAGGGATATCTATATGAAACCTTGTGTATCTGTAACTATACTTTGGAAATTCTTTCTCCCATGTATCAAATCTATCAAGATGGATACTTACAAATTTTCTCAACCCTTCTTCAAAGAATGGGATATGTTTTAAAGTTCTTACTATTATTGTTGGTATATCAAAACCCTTGCCATTAATGGAGATAAGCACAGGAAATCTCGATATATGAGATTTAACCTTTCCGTCATTTGGATCTTTTTCCTGGACAAAATCAAAAGATTCCTTATATTTAATCCAGAAAAATTTCAAAGCTTCTTTTTCGTTTTCTGTAGATACAGTTTCAAAACAAATAATATCTCTATTCTTTACTATCATAGTCCCTACGGAAACTACTCTATGGAATGGTATAGGAAGAAAATCTCCATCCTGATCTATTTTTATCTCTTTTTCATCTGCTATGCTTTCAAACATACTCTCATCTTTTACAGTTTCTATATCAAAAATGAAAAAATTTTGGAATTTTTCAAAACTGTCTTTCCTCTTTTTTCTTATCATATCCCAGTTCCAGTTGATGAACATCTCCTAACCTCTTTTTTACTTTTTAATAATAGATCTTAAACCACAGGTTGTCATAACTTTTTAATTATTTAATTATTAATATTATGGGGGAAAGAAAAGAGATCTCACAACTTTTTAACAGAATATCAGACAGGTATGAGCTTGTTAATCATATCTTGAGTTTTGGACTGGATATAATATGGAGGAAAAAAGCCTGCAGAAAGGTATATGAATTAAATGGCGACAAAAAGGTAAATATATTCCTTGATATCGCCACAGGAACCGGAGAGATAATAAAACACTGCAGAAACTCTATCACAGAAAGATTTGTCGGTCTTGATCCAGCCATTAAAATGCTTGAATTTGCTAAAAAAACTGTAGATAATGCTTTTCTTATAAATGCTGCTGCTGAGGATATACCCCTCAAAGATAACAGTGCAGATATAATATTTGTGTCTTTTGGTGTAAGAAATTTGGAAGACAGGAAAAAAGCCTTCTCTGAATTTAATAGGGTTTTAAAAAAGGGAAGCTATCTTGTTATCTTAGAATTTATTCATAGAGAAGACGGCGGATTTTTTTATAAACTTTCACATCTTTACATTCAGAAAATACTTCCCTTTATAGGAGGTATTATCACCGGTGATTTTAAAGCTTACAGATATCTCGCTTACTCCATAGACCATTTTATAACGGCAGGCATGTTAAGAAAAGAGGTGGAAAATTTTGGTTTTAAGGTTGAGTACATAGAGAATTTTTTTCCTACAGTAAGCATTATAATAGGTAAAAATGAAAAAGATTAAACTTCCAGAGGTTTCTCTATCCGGAAATATACCTATTGAAAAGGCTCTTTTTAAGAGGAGATCCCATAGATCTTTTAGAAAATCACCCTTGACAGCTAAAGAGATTTCACAGCTTTTATGGGCTGGTCAGGGAGTTACAGGAGAAGAAGGTCTAAGAACATCTCCTTCTGCAGGAGCCCTTTATCCTATCGAGTTGTATCTTGCTGCAGGTAATATCAATGATATACCGCAGGGCGTGTACAGATATGATCCTTTTACCCACAGCATTATATCAGTTTTAGAAAAGGATGTTAGAAATCTCCTTTACGAGGCATGTTTATATCAGGAATACGTTCTTAACGCACCTGCAAACATTGTGATAACAGCAGAGTTTGAAAGAACAACTGTAAAATACGGAGATAGGGGCGTCAGATATGTGTATATGGAAGCCGGTCATGTGGCACAGAATATATATCTTCAGACTGTATCTTTGGGTCTTGGAACAGTATCAATAGGTGCTTTTTACGACAGTCTTGTAAAAAGAATATTAAGTATATCTTACGAACCCATCTATATAATGCCTATTGGAAAGATAATTCTTTTTTAAATATTTTCCTCCAGATATCTTTCAACAGCTTTTAAAAGATTTTCCTTCCCGTAAATAGTAAGTTCCTTTTTTACCTCTTCAGCTGTTTCATAGGCTTCTTTCTTATATCCTAAAAAGTTTAAAATCCTGAATAGCGGAATTTTTAAAATATAAAACTTTTCCTTTTTCCTTTCAATTTCTTCTTTTAATTTATTAAGTTTTTTTTCGTCTCCAGCATATTTTTCTACAAGGAAGTTGTAAAAAAGATATAGTACCCTTTCTTTTTTTTCTGAAGAAAGATTGTTAAACGAGATATCTATGTCCGATCTTAGATTTTCAATCTCCATTTCATTTATATATTCTTCTTTATAAAGGTTAATAATCCTGATTGTCAGCTTATGATCTCTGGTTAATATCTCAGGAAATATTTCAGATATTTCAATGTAGTAATTTTCAAATCCTGAAATATAGATATTTGTCAAAAACTCATTCAGATATCTTTTTAAATGATCATTCAGCAACAAATCTTTTTTTTCTGGTTCTTTTTCCAAATACTTAGACAGTTCAACAAGTTCGTTTTTAAGTTTTTTTATATAAAAATCTATATCAATTGTAGGTTTAATTATAGAATCTTTTAAAGATAAATAAAGTCCAGTTAGATTAATAATATTGATTATATTATTGTTTTCAGGAAATTTTAGTATCCTTTTTTTAAAGAGTATATCCCTAATCTCTATATCCTTTATAATATAACCTACAGCCTTTTCATAATCATCAATTACTGTAATATAAAATGAAAATATAAACTGATTGAAATAAGTAGCCAACAGATAGATTTCTTTTGAAAGATAACCGAATCTATTTAAAAATCTATACATATCTTTTAAAAACTTTACAAGATAATCTGTAAAAAAATAAATATCATTTTTATACAGTAAAAAATTTAAAGCCCTAACATACGTTTCTTTTCTTATAAGAAAATGCTCAAGAATGTCGCCGTTGTACTTTTCAAATACTCTGTTTGCAAGGAAAATACCAAGATCATACTCTTTTTCAGCCTCAAGAAGATCAAATATATGTTCTATAGCTCTATTATTAATATCTAAAAGTAAAGTAGTTAGCAGACTGTTTGCTATTTTGAGTTTCTCTGTACCGTATTCAAGTAAGATTCTATCATACTTATTCTCATCAAACTGAAATATATTGTTTATCTGCTTATACTCATCCAAATATAGACTTAAATTTTTTATCTCTATCTCTAAATCATACTTAAAACCTGTTAGATAAAAATTCATATCTATTCCTGAGATTTTTAAGATTATTTTAATATATAGAAGATAAATAACTACCTGAAAAATATCATAATTCCCTGAGTTTTTTCAGTATCTCAAACTGTCTTTTCATGACAAACTCCCCTATTATATCCTCATGCTTAACAGAAAGATCAGTAAACTGAATCCCTATCCTGTACATATCCTCAAGCTGTGTTATATACTTTATCTCTCCTTTAACATCAAAATCTTTATTGTTAAGTATAAAAGATATACTTAGTTTATCTCCCACATGAAGATCATCTATCATAACAGTAAAAATACCTATTCCACCTACAGAAATATCATCTATAAATCCTTCAATCGTTTCTGTATCCTTCTGAAGCGTTATCAGGATTTTATCTTTAAGGCGTACCCTAACAAATTTCCTCTTTTCCTGAGGAATCTCTGAAAATCTAAAGTCTGTTAATGTTAATATTCCGTGCTGATAATTTATTTCCTTTATCAATGCTTTAATAGGTTTAGACAGATCTCCTATCTTCATAAAAACAAAATGCTCTGGTTCAAATATCTTAAAAATACAGTGTTTAACGTTAAAAACAGCTTCTTTATCATTTATCGTTCTGAGTTTACCCTTACATATAACTGGAACTTCATAAAAGTAGTCTATTATTGATACTCTGTCAGGGGATGTTTCCATAAGGAGTATTATCTCATTCTCCTCAACTTCCTGTTTTTCTTTTTTAATCTTTTCTATTGTATTCTCAAGTGAATTTATATAATCCATATTAGCCTTTTCAATACTCTGTATATATAGATCTATAAGGGATATAAACGTTTTAACAGGATTGATATCATCGCTTTTTTCAATTAAGTGATCTATAAAATCTTTTATCATTACCATAAAAAGCTTTGAAAGAACAGACTTTATCTCTGTTTTTGTCTGGTACATCTTAAGCGATAGATGGTAAAGCTCTTTCTCAGGTTGCTTTTTTATTATAAAAATTGTTCTGTATATATCGCTTCCTAACTTTTTTAATGCTGATTCAGGAATTTTAAGTTTGATATTTTCCTTCATAAGATCAGCAAAGTTCTGTGCAAATATATTCTGATATCTATCAAAAAATACTTTCTCATCAGAAAGTTTATTCCATAGATCTTTGACCTTTCCTTCCATTAAATTAGATCCGCCATTAGATTTTTTATCTCAGATGGTTTGTAGAAGTAGTATCCCTGACCGTATTCTACCTTTATACCCTTAAGTTTATCTGCAATAATTTTATTTTCAACAAATTCTGCTATTGTTTCAAGACCCAATGTTTTTGCAAAAGAGACTATAGTTTCCACAGGTTTTATATCTTTATCAGATTTGTCAATATTCTTTATAAGTGAACCGTCTATCTTTAGATATCTAATAGCATCTATCTCAGAAAGATCGTAAACAGTTCTAACAGAAGAATATCCTGTTCCAAAATCATCAACAGCAAAAATAAATTTTTGTTCTTTCCTCAAAAATTTTACAAGCTCTGTATTTTCAAGAAAAGATTGTTCGGTAAGTTCAATTATTGTTTCTATTCCTTCCTTCTTCATTTTTCCTATCTTTTCAACAAGCTCTTTAACAAATTCAGGTGATGATATAGAGTCTGCACTGACATTTATAAAAATTGTATCAGTTATCTTTCTTATATATTTTCTATACTCGTAAACTTTCCTTAATACGGAAAGATCAAGCTCCTTTATAAGGTTCATATCATATATAAGATCTATAAATGCTCCCGCAGGAATATAGCTGTCTCCCTGATTTATTCTTGCCAATGCTTCAAGATGATTTACCTTACCTGACGAAAGAGAAACAATAGGCTGAAAAAAAACATCTATTCTGTGTTCTTTAAATGCCCTTTCAATAACAGATACATTTTTGAAAACAGTATGTATCTCAGAAAAAAACTGTTCTTCTATCTGTTTTTTACTGAAGAATATAACCTCATCTGGTATTTCTTTTGCCTTGTGTATAGCATGATTTAAGATCTTTCTCAGTTCTTTTTTATCAAGTATATCTCCGATCTCAAGTATAGCTATAGAGACTTTAAACTTGATATCTATACTGTTTTTAATAATGATACTCTCAAGACTTTTCTTCAAGAATCTTCCAAAGTTATGCGGATGCTGAAGTCTGTATCTATGAAGAATATAAAAATCTCCAGAGTATCCTTTAATAAAAATATTCTGGGTAAAATCAAGCATCTCCTGCAATATCCTTGTTACAGAATGGAGAACTTTATCTCCTGTCTCCGTTCCATAAAATTTATTTATTATCTTAAGGTTTCTAACATTTATTATTGTTATGTACGGCGTCTCTTCCTTTGTTTTATCAAGTATTGTTTTAAAAAAAATATCTTCTTTATTCATTTCAAACATGAAATTAACTGTATCTATATCATTTACAAGTCTGAAAACCTCTGCAAGAAAAGTTTTGTAAAGAAAGTATGCTTCTATATATCTATTTGATTTTACGTAATATATAACACTTCTGGCAATATTATGTACAGATTTATGAACCTTTAATATCTGTTCATAAGTATCTCTATCAGGACATTTTACCTGAAAATCAAAACTGCTTATAACCTTATAAAGATCACACTTTTCAGGATTAAGTTCTGGAGGCTTTCCTGATTTTCCCTTTATATATTCCGATACACTTATAGCCCATTCTAAGATATACCTTTTGTAATCTTTGTAGCGCCATATATCAAAGATCTGGTATTCCTTAATAAAGGACTCAACATTATAATGTAAATAACCCATTGCAAAACTATTTATACCTATATCAAAAAACGTATTCAAAAAAGGAACAAGCAGTTTATACTGATCGTCTTCAAATATCCTTTTGTAAATCTCATTTTTAATATAGTTTAATCCAGCAACAACATTAACAAACGGCACTTCTTTTGATGCATGATGATATCCAAGCGAAAAAAAGAGATTTTTTATATCCCTATCATTTTCCTTTTTAAAAGCTTCTTTTAAAAAAATTTTTATCTTATCTGAAACTTCATCAACCACATCTTCAGAACTGAAAAATTCAGAGAGGTTTTTATCCTTTAAAATATCTTCTTTGTATTTGTCTATTATAGGCTCTATATAGTGTGAAAGATAAGAAAGGGATATCATCTTTTCTCTCCATTTTTCTGTAAAAATACAGAATGCATCTACTAATAAATATGATAGATGTCATAATTTTGTAAATCTTTTATCTATATCTTGAGATGAAAGGAGAAATATTTTGAAGAAAAAGAAAACGTATGTGTTTGAAGAAGACACATTAAAAAAACTTGAAGAAATCAAAAGAAACACAGGAAAATCAGAGACCCAGATACTCAAAGAAGCTATTACTCTTTACATTAAGTTGCTTAACGATGATATGGAAGGAGTAAACAGCATCAAAGGTATCACTGAAAAACTTGAAAAGGTTGTTGACAGATTAGAAACTTTACTGAAAAGGCTACTTGATAAATAGTTTTTCAAGTGGCGTTTTTGTTAACACTTCCGCGGTTTCTTTTCTACAAACCACAATATTTTCAAGTCTGACGCCACCTTTTCCCGGTATATATATACCAGGTTCTATAGTAAATACAGTATTCTCCTGAAGTATCTCATCAGAATTTTTTGATATCCTTGGAGGTTCATGTATCTCAATACCAACACCATGTCCCGTTGAATGGATAAAGTAATTATCATAACCGTACTTTTTTATAACTTCCCTCGCCGTTAGATCCAGATCTTTCACCGATACTCCAGACTTAACCTTTTCAACAACAGCAAGATGAGCCTCTTTTACTATCTCATATATTTTTTCTATCTCAGAATCAATTTTGCCGAGGAAAAGTGTTCTTGTGAAGTCAGAACAGTAGCCTTTATACCTCATACCCATATCTATTAAAAGAGGAGCGTTCCAGATGATCTGAGAGTCTGACGTCTCGTAGTGAGGTATAGAGGAATGTTTTCCAGAAGCAACAATTGATGGAAAACTTTCCCCTGTTCCTTTCATCTGAAAGATGAGATCTATTATATTCCTTCTTAGATCAAGTTCTGTTTTGAAGTCTTTAATATTCTCAACTATTCTTGAAAAAATAATATCAGTTTTTTCGACAGCTTTTTTTATAATTCCTATCTCTTCTTCGGTTTTTATCATTCTGATATCATTTATGAATCCTTCATAACCAAGAAGAGCTTTCTTAAGATATTTATCCTGTACTAATTTTTTATAAAAGGATAACGTTACCTTATCCTCTTGAAATCCTATTTTTTTTCCACCAAGTTCTTTAAGTATCTCTTTAAGATGGTCAAGCTGTTTTTTGCCATTTTCACCGAGAAGAATGAGATTCCACCCTTTAAGTTTGTCTTTAGCAGATTCAAAATATCTTCCATCTGTGATAAAGAATTTATCCTTATCAGTTAACAAAACAAATCCGTTTGTTGAGCTGAAATAAGTCATATAAAATATATCAGCTGAATCTGTAAAGAAAAAAGAATCAATACCCTCTTCTTTAATTTTATTCTGTATCTTCTCAATATTTGGCATTTTTACCTCAAAAAACAGGATAACTTCCTGTAAAACATGCAGTGCAAAAACCTTTCTGCCTGTACTTATTGGCAGCCCCAATCATGCCTTCAAGGGAAAGGTAGTAAAGGCTGTCAACGCCTATGTAATCCCTTATCTGATCAATACTCATATTTGCAGCTATAAGTTCTTCTTTTGTTGGTGTGTCAATCCCGTAGTAACAAGGACTTATAACAGGAGGAGAACTAAGGAGAAAGTGTATCTCTTTTGCTCCAGCTTTTCTAAGCATATTTACTATCTTTTTGCTTGTAGTTCCCCTTACAAGCGAGTCGTCTATTACAACGAGTCTTTTTCCTTCTACAACCTGTCTTACAGGATTAAGTTTCAGCTTTACACTCAGATCCCTTATTTCCTGTGTAGGCTGTATAAAACTTCTCCCAACATAATGGTTTCTTATAAGTCCTATCTCAAGAGGAATTCCGCTCTCCTCAGAATACCCTTTTGCCGCTAAAAGACCCGAATCAAGAACAGGAACAACATAATCTGCATTAAGTTTAAACTCCCTTGCAAGATTCCTCCCCATCTCTTTTCTAATCTCGTAAACCCAGTCCTGAAATATCATACTGTCAGGTCTTGCAAAATAAACAAACTCAAAAATACATTTTTTAGGATTTTCAGCATGATCAAGGGGAAAGTAAGATCTCATTCCTGAATCATCTATAACAAAAACCTCGCCAGGTTTTATATCTCTTAGATATTCAGCATCTACAATATCAAGCGCACACGTTTCTGAAGCTACAAAATAACTCCCAGATCTATTTTTACCAAGTACCAAAGGTCTGAAACCGTAAGGATCTCTCACAGCAATCAGCTGTTTTTCCCTTAAGATAAGAAGAGAATAAGCTCCTTTTACCTTGTTCATTGCCGAAAATATTAAAGGCAAAAAATCCCTGTCATTTTCATGCAGCATTATATGTGAGGGGGGTGGCTCTTTTGCCTTTGCAATTAAATGTATAAAAACCTCTGTATCTGATGTAGATCTGAATATAGCTCCGTTTTTCTCAAGATCATCCCTTATCTTATCCGCATTAACAAGATTTCCATTATGAGCTATAGCGAACGATCCACCGTAAAAATGAGCAAAGAACGGTTGTATATTTTTCGGATTTGATCCTCCAGCAGTAGAGTATCTTACATGACCTATACCTATGTCTCCTTTAAGCTCCTGAAGATCATTTTCCTTAAGAGCCTTTGTAACAAGGCCTTCACCTGTTCTTAAGTTTATATCATAGCCATCTGAGACAGCTATACCTGCTGACTCCTGTCCTCTATGCTGAAGGGCATGAAGGCCAAGAAATGTCATATGAGAAGCAAGTGAATTATTAAAAACACCAAAAACTCCGCACATAAAAACAGCTCCTAAAAAATTTTTCAGACAAATTAATATATCTCAAATCTATAAAATAAAAAAGAAGGGCTAAAAGCCCTTTTATTCAACTGTCTGTATCCATTTTCTAAGAAGATGTCCGTTTTTCCAGATATTTACTCTTGGCGTTTTTATTGAGGAAGCTGTAATAAGTATCTCTTCATTTGAGAAAGCCAATGATATTGCAGGTGCTTTAAGTTCTTTTATACTGTAAAGCAGTTTGCCTGTTTTAATATTAAAAACGTCAACAGTTTTATCAGGTTTTGCTACAGCAAGTTTTTTGTTTTCTGGAGATATATTTGCTGACAGTATCTCTGAGTCAAACTCAAAACCCTTTATAATATTTAGACTTTTATCCAGTAAATAAACTTTTCCATCAGAAGAAGATGTTATTACATATTTCTTATCATCTGATAACTCAAGACTGTTTATCCTTCCATCATGTATCTTTTTTTCTATCTCAGTGTTTTTAGAAACTGTATTAAACTTTATAATCCTTCCTTTTTCCGTACCTATGAACAAAATACCATTATCATATTTTGCTACGGTTGGAAAACCTTCTATGCTTATCTCATCTTCAATCTTCCCAGATGAAAAATCAGCAATCTTTATTAAACCTTCCTTGGTTACAAAATAAAGCTTTTTATTTCCTATGAACACAGCTATACTTTCCATAGGGTAAAGCTTAGACAAAACTGGAAATGTTGTTTTCATATCCCATACAAGAATCTTGTCATACCTTTTTGATCTATCCTTTAAGGCATAGGCAAGCTTTCTAATAGGTTTTATACCTGCAACATACTCTCCATTTTCCGATATTCCAAAATTTGTAAACTTATCAAAATTCCTTACGTCTTTTGGATCATAAAGAGATATCTGGGGTTTAAATTTTTTAATATCCCAGAAGTATATACCTGCTTTTCCCATTGTTACAAGATACTTTCTATCTGGAGTAAATGTTATCGGTCCGTAAGCCTGAATAGGAGGAAGCTGAACATCCTCAAGCACATATTTTATATTAAGTTCATCACCTTTTTTGACTTTTAAACTAAAAGAATCTTTATAAACATCTTTCTCAACTGTGATTTTGTGAACCCCTTCATCAAGCTCAACGGTTGCCGGAAATCTTCCAATCTTCTTGCCGTCTATATAGAAAACAGCATCTGAAGGTTTTCCACTAAAGTGAAGTACTGCCTTTTCAAGATTTACAAATATTTTTGTTGGTTTTCCATACTCTATATTAACAACCCTTGAAGTTCCAACAGCACCAAGTTTAAAAATTATATGATGTTCTCCAACATCTATTTTTTCCTCTAAAGGCGTAATACCTATAAGTTCTTTATTTTCAAGAACCTTAGCTCCCTGAGGTTTGGAGTCTGCAACAAGTATTCCCTTTGGAGTTGGATTAAACTTCAATTCCGTTACATGATCAAAATAGATCTGAACCCCTTTTTTCGTTTCAAGATCAAACGGAGAACTGGCTACAGTTATGTTATATTTAGCTTCCTTAAGCTCAAGCTCGATAGGCGTTTTTCCAACATGTTTACCATTAATATAAACGTCGGCACCGGGAGGCTCTTTAATAACAAGCTTTCCTTTTCCTTCACATGAGGCTAAAATAAAGATAGCAAAAAAGAATACGGTTACCCTCAGGAGATCTTTCATTTTCCGTTACCTCTCTGTATATTTATAAGTTAGTGGTTACTAACAAACTATTATATAATATATTATAATATTTTAAATCTTTTTTTTATCAGGAGGTATAAAAATGTCAACAGCACAGGCGGAGGTTACCCAATCCTGTCCACAACCTTCCTACTGGGAAACCCACAAATTTACTATCTGGAGAAATATAGCTTACATCATCGTAATTATCTCATTAATCATTATTCCTGTATTCAAAATAGCAAAAATTGATCTTGCCCATAATGAAGCATGGATATTAGGGGAGAGGGTATCAGTTGAAGATGGGCTTGCTCCTGTTATTCTTGCACTTGGTTTTTTTTCAATTCTTGTTATTGTTATGAACCTTGTAAATGGAAGGGTTTTTTGTGGATGGGTATGTCCTGGGGGTTTTGTTGCTGAACTTCAGGAAAAATTAAGGAGAAAACTTTACAATCCAAGATCAGAAAAAGCCGGGAAAACAGCATATTACCTGATAACAGCAGTTATCTCAGTTCTTTTTACTATTTTGTTTTTCAACTGGGTAACAGATTTGAGAGTCTTCTTTTATACAACAAATCCAACATTTGCAGGCATGTGGTTTACATTTTTAGCAACATTTGGGATTGTTTATTTTGAACTTTTTATAGGCAAAAGATGGTGCAGAACATTCTGTCCTACAGGTATTTATCAGAAGATAACCCCATACCATCATAAAATAAAACCTACTATGAATCCTAAATTTGATCTCTCTGACTGCGGAACATGTAAAGAATGTATAAAGAACTGTCCTATGGCACTTGATCCAAGAAGAATGGCATATATAAACGATTTTTATAAAGGTCTTCAAGCCTGCATCATTTGTGGAAACTGTATAGACACATGCAGACAGGTTAGGCTTCCAAAATGTAAAGAGCCTTTAATGATCTGGGTTCAGGACTTACCACCAAGAGATTCCTCTTTCATATCAGGAAAAGTTCATTAAAAGGGGCATCTGCCCCTTCATATTGATATCAACAAACCCTATACTTTATTATAGAAATGTATTTAATACCTGAAGGTCTTTTATTTTGAGTAGAGAACTGCTTGTAATTTCTTCAAAGAATCTTTATCTATACGTTATATATGAGGATAAGGAACCTGTCGAGGTAAGGATTGAGTATAAGGATATAATTAAACAGTCTGGAAATATATACAAAGGAAAGATAAAAAGGTTAATACCTGCAATGAACGCCGCTTTTGTAGATATAGGCGAAGACCGAGAAGCTTTCTTACCTATAAAAGATATAGAAGAATGTAGAAATTTGAAAGTAGGATCTCCTGTTCTTGTTCAGGTGAAGAGAGCACCTATAAATACAAAAGGGGCAAAACTCACATGCAAAATAACATTACCAGGTAAATATCTCGTTTTAATGCCAACTGTTAACAGTATATCCATATCATCAAAAATAGAAGATCCTGAAGTTAGAGACAGGTTGAGAGACAATATAAAAGATATTCTAAAGCCTTTTAATGAGGAAGGATACGGCTTTATAATAAGAACTGTAGCTTCAACAGCCTCTGAGGAGGCTATAATTGAAGACTTCTTAAATCTTAAGCATCTGTGGGAAAACATACTTGAAAGATCCAGAACAAAGAGAACACCTTCGTTGCTTTTTGAAGAAAATCATAAAATCTTCTCAATACTTAGAGATTACGCAGGAGAATTTTCTAAAATAATAACAGATAATATTTACATACTTAAAGAGGTAAAGGATTATATATCAAAACATTTTCCTGAAAATGAGATAAAACTTGAGATATACAAAAATAAAAAAGTATCTCCATATACATATTATCAGGTAGATAAACTTATAAATAAAATATTAAGCCCTTATGTATGGCTGAGAAATGGAGGTTATATAGTTATCGAGGAAACAGAAGCCCTTGTTGCTATAGATGTAAATAGCGGAAGTCATTGCAAACATAAATCCCTTGAGGAAACAGCTTATCACACAAATGTTGAGGCTGCACGGGAGATAGCAAGACAGTTAAGATTGAGAGATCTTGGTGGAATAATAGTTATAGATTTTATAGATATGAAAAGTGAAGAAAGAAAAAAAGCACTCATTGAATTTTTTAAGTCAGAAGTTAAGAAAGACAAAAGACCTATTAAAGTAAAAGAATTTACATCCTTAGGTCTTCTTGAGCTCACAAGGAAAAAAATGGAAGAAAGTCTTATAAGCCAGCTCAGTGATATGTGTGAGTACTGTAAAGGCAAAGGATTTATTAAAAATGTCGGCCTTATTTTATTTGAGATTGAAAATAAACTGGAAGAACTCAAACCATTTGTAAAGGCAAAAATTAGAATAAATCCAAGGTTGTCGGAAAATGTAAAAAGATTTATCAAAACAATCTATATGGAAGAACAGATTGATATAGAATATGATATAAATCTACCTATGGATAAATACTATATAGAGAGAGTAGAATGAAAAAATTATTAGGTTTGTTTTTATTATCAGCCTTCCTGATATCATGTGCACAAAAAGAGTTTGTTGAAAAAAACGTCTTTTATCAGGGATTAGAGCTTTACGAGAAGGGCGATTATGAAGAGGCTAAAGATCTATTGAAAAAAAGTATTTACAAGGTAAAAGGTCTTACAGCAGATGAACTTATGAAAGCCAGATTTTATCTGGCAGACAGCTACTACAGGGAAGAACAGTATGTTGATGCTATAGTTGAGTTTGAAGAGGTTATAACACTTTTTCCTACAGCTCCATTTATGGATGAAGCACTTTACAAGCTGGCAGATTCTTACCTGAAAATATCACCTGGCATAGACAGGGATATGACCTACCCTGAAAAGGCTCTTGAGAAAGCTGAGGAATTGATAGACAACTATCCCAAAAGTAGATATGTGGATAGGGCAAAGAAGATCGTTTACAGAGTAAATAAAATGAAAGCTGATCATATACTGGAAATAGCTCAACTTTATGAAAAATTGGGAAAGTATTACTCAGCTTCAAGATACTACCAGCTTGTATATGATCAGTATGAAGATTATATAGATAAACTGCACGTTGGATTTAAACTTGCATACAATCTGATAAGAACCAAAGATCAGTATAATGATGAGATAGAAGAGTATAAGGATATGATAAAAAATATAGATAAAAAAATAAAAGAAGAGAAAAATTTAGAAAAGAAAAACGTTCTTATAAACAGAAAGAAAGTTTTAGAAAAGCATCTAAACCTCCTTTATGAAAGAATAAAAATAAGTAATGACAGGGGTAAGAAAATACTTCAATTTATTGTAAAAACCCAGAAAAATTCCGAATATGAAAAAAAAGCGTTAAAACTTCTGAAAAAAATTACGGAGGTAAAGAACCATTAAACCAGAAGATATTGTAAAAAAAATTGTTCAATCTGCCGAAGAGAAGAAAGGAAAGGATATTGTTGTTCTTAATATTGGAAAAGTTTCTCCAATAGCGGATTATATGATTATAATTTCAGGAGATGTTCCAACACATACAAAAGCTATATGTGATCAGATAACACAGAATTTAAAAAAATACGGTGAGATACCTGCACATGTTGAGGGTTACAATGAAGGAAGATGGATAGCAATAGATTATGGCGATATTATGGTCAATATTTTTATACCTGAGGTAAGAGAGTATTATAATCTTGAATGGCTTTGGTCTGATGCACCAAAAATTGATATAAAAACAGGAAGCTGATATGTCTATAGGTATATTTGATTCAGGCGTGGGAGGCTTAACAGTCTTTAAAGAAATAAGTAAGGAGTTTCCATTCGCTGATATCTACTACCTTGGCGATACAGCAAGGGTTCCTTACGGCAACAAATCAAGAGAAACAATTATAAGATACAGCTTAGAGTGTGCCAACTACCTTTATAATTTTGGTATAGATGTTCTCGTAGTGGCATGTAACACGGCATCTTCTTATGCGATAAAGATATTAAAGGAGAATTTTGATATACCTGTCATAGGTGTTATAAAACCTGGTGTAGAGATCGCGGTAAGAACTACAAAAAATAGAAAAATTGGAGTTATAGGTACTCAAGCTACTGTAAAAAGCGGTTCTTATAGAGATGAAATAGAAAAAAAAGGAAAATTTGAAGTATTTCAAAAGGCATGTCCATTATTTGTTCCACTGGTAGAAGAAGGTCTTATAAACCATAAGATAACAGAGCTTACAGTCAAGGAATATCTTGATGAAATAGTAAAAATGGATATAGACACACTTATACTTGGATGTACACATTATCCGCTTCTTAAGGAAACTATCAAAAAGATATATCCTCACCTTAATATAGTAGATTCTTCTAAAGCAACCGCTCTTTATCTTAAAGAAAAAAATCTTTATTTAAATGGATCAGGAGATAGAAGAATTTTTATAACGGATGAGTCTCCATCTTTCGAAAAACTTAAAAATCTGGTTGTTGGGACAAACATCAGGTTAGAAAAGCTTGAACTTTCTAAAATCTGTACTTTGTAAGGAGGTTACCATGAGAAAAAAATTAGGCTTACTTATTTTAGGTACTGTAATAGCCTCCTGTGGAGGATATGATGACATAGGATTAAGTGATGATGGAACAGGGGAAGCCTGTAGGTATGATATAGCAGCCGCCCTTGATAAAGGAGATTATGACTATGTTATAAACAGACTTTCTTCAGATATAACATGTGGCGGAGGCATGTCTGTGGAAGAGGGGAATTTAAATCTTGCTGCTGCTTATGTAGGTAAAGCTGGATTTACAATACCTGATATTGTGAATGATATTCTCAACTCACAAACAAATACAAATATAAGTAGTTTACAGACTTATAACTTTGATCAGTTCTTAGATGTTCTATCTAATAGAGCAAAACCTTCAAATATAACCCTTTTGGAAAAAGCTGCACAGAACTACAGATCTATTGCAGACAATTGCGGGGTATTAAGTCTGACTGATATACAGAAAGATGCCTGTTTTTACAGAGGTCTTGTTGAAGCTGCAAGATCTTCTATATCCCTTGCATTCACCCTTGAAAATGTTAATTCATGGCTCAATCCAGGACAGTGCGAGGATCTCAACAAAAATAGTACAGGGGATAATGGGGATATAGAAGCCTGTGCTATAGAGTACGCACTTAATAATAGCTGTACTGTATCAGGTGTAAACTATCAAAGCCTCTCAAACCCAACTTTTAGCGACGGTTATAGATATGAATCTGTTAAATTCTATATAAACTCTACAGACCCAAACTGTTCAGATAAAGAATCTTACAAGCTTATTTATAGAGGGACTATCAAAACGGTTGTTTTAACTGAAGGATACTGTGACGAAAACTACAACAGTTGTTCAACACCTGACGGTATAAACTGTTTTCCCTGTCCTGTTCTTGATCCAAACGGAAACCCTTATACTGTAGAAGGAACCATACTTGACGCCATAGAAAGTGCAGCAAATCTTATAACTGAAACTGTTGGAAATACTAACGCCGACGTTAAACAGGCTGTAGATGACTTTAGAAACGAGGTCTGTGCAGCTTCCGATAATGATCCTAATACATGTACATCTCAGGATCTCGCAGAATACTTAAAAACTCAGTAGTAAGGGGGATATAATATGAAAAAGCTAATTCTATCTATCGGACTCATCTCTTTTCCTGCTTTAGCTGTAACATATGAATATCCTTATATTTATAAAGACCCAAGGGCTATGGGGATGGGGGGTGCATATACCGCTGTTGGCGGCAGTGCATCTTCTGTTTTTTACAATCCAGCTGGACTAAGCTTTATAAAGAGGGAAGCAGGTGTTGAGGTTGATATTATAAAAGCTTCAATCGGAGTTTCAAAAAACACTCTTGATTTTATTAACGATCTATCAGATGCCCTTGATGCTAAAGATGGAGATTATCTGCCCCCTGATGGAGATGATTCTGACGACCAGCTCTATGCTGTAAATGAAGTTCTTAAGAATTATCAGGGTAAAAATCTTCATCTTGATATAACCGATTTCAGCTCAATATCTAAAAAAGGAGAAAAAATAGGATTTGCATTGGGTTTTTTAATCTCTTTAAAGTCTGACAACAGAACACATCAAGGATTTGGATCCGATGGAGTTCTTGAAACAGACAGTAATGTTACATATGGTGGAGTTTTGGGCTTTTCATACGATCTCAATATAGGTGGTAATAAGCTTTCGGCAGGTATTTCAGCTAAATATATGCATAGAGAATCCCTCAGGCATAATTTTACATCCAGAGAGCTTGTGGAACATCAAGATGATCTTGATAACTATATAAAAGACCAACTTAAAAGATCCGAAACAGGTGTAGGCTTTGATACCGGCATAATTTACAGTTTTTCCCAAGATTCATTTTTAAGACCTTCAGTTGGTTTGTCATTACTGAATATAGGAGACCTTGATTTTGGAGAAGCTGGAAAAATTCCTATGACGACAAATCTTGGCTTAGCATTAAGACCTAAAATACCAGTATTCAATGAATGGATTTTTGCTGCCGATTACATTGACATCTTTAACAACTATGAGGAAGACAGTGACATAGGAAAAAGAATAAGGTTAGGTGCTGAGGTGAAGCTGTGGGACACAGCTTTCTCTACATTTGCTTTAAGGGTTGGGTCGTACCAGGGGTATGCTACAGCAGGAATTGATCTCAGGCTTGCCCTACTGACTCTTAATTTTACAACATATGCTGAAGAGGTCGGCGCTTACTCAGGACAGGATGAAGATAGAAGATATCTGCTTGGACTTTATTTAGGGTGGTGAGATATCCACCCTTTAAATCTTTAAAAAATCTTTTCTTATAGTTTTTTCACCAAATTTTTCAAATATAACAACAGCTTTATTTCCATCTAATCTCTTTACTACTCCTCTTCCAAAAATTTCGTGTCTAACAGGCTGGCCTATTTTTATCTCGCCAGACAGATTTCCATATTTTTTACCGTCTTTTTTTACCTTATTATCTCTTTTTTTGTTTGATGAGATGATTTTTATGTCTTCCTTAATATCATCAAGAAATCTTGATGGTTTTGTCTCATTATAGTTTGATCCGTAACCTGCTCTGAACTTTGAGTATGTAAAAAATAGCTTTTCTTTAGCTCTTGTAATCGCAACATAAAAGAGTCTTCTCTCTTCTTCCATCTGTTCTATATCCTCAAAGGATCTTCCACTTGGAAATATACCTTCTTCAAGACCAGCTATAAAAACAACAGGAAACTCAAGGCCTTTAGAAGCATGAACAGTCATAATCTTGACGCTGTTTTCATCCTGTATATTGTCCTGTGCCTGTGATAGAGAGCTTTCCTCCAAAAACTCAGCAAAAGTTTTACCTGATTTTTCTACCTCTTTTAGTGCATTAAAAAGTTCATTAACGTTTGCTATTCTATCCTCGTAATCCTTTGGATATTTTGATATGAGATAATTCTCATAATCTATTGTATCAAAAATATACTTTGCCATATCTGAAGGTTTCTCATTCACATATTTTCTGACTGTTTCAATTATCTCAAGAAACTCCTGAATTCTCATTCTTATTCTTGGTGAGAACAAATCAAAAGAGCTTTTTATAGCCTGAATCCAATCGTTTTCGTAATAAGATCTTATTTTCTCTACACTCCTTTCACCAATTCCTCTTGATGGTAAATTTATAATCCTTTTAAATGCCTGTGTGTCTTTAGGATTTATGGAAAATCTAAGATATGCGAGAATATCCTTTACCTCTGCCCTTTCAAAGAATTTTACGCCTCCTACAACCTGATACGGAATACGGAGTTTTACAAATATCTCTTCAATATTTCTTGATATGTAAGACATTCTTATTAAGACAGCAAAATCTCTGTATCTATAGCCTTCATCAGAAATCAATCTATTTATCATATTACCTATAAAGTTACTTTCATGCTTATCAGTATCTAATCTGACAAGATATATATCTTCTCCTCCTTTTCTGTCTGTCCAGAGTTTTAATATCTTTTCTTTCCATCTACCTTTTGATCCGGATATAACTTTATTAGCTATATCAAGTATTTTCTCAGTTGATCTATAGTTTCTCTCAAGTTTAATTACTTTAGTCCCGGGAAAATCATTCTCAAAATCAAGTATATTCTCGGGATTTGCTCCCCTCCATGTATATATACACTGCTGGGGATCTCCAACTACAGTAATACAGTCCCTATCCCCTACTAATAACTTTAGTATCTGGTGCTGAACTTTATTTGTATCTTGATATTCATCAACAAGAATATAATCAAATCTATCCTGCCATCTTTTTAGAACATCTGGATTTTGATTAAACAACTTTACAACATTTACAAGTAAATCATCAAAATCCATTGCATTACTAAGGGCGAGATGTTCTTCATATTTTTTGTATATATCTGGAAGATGAGGCATTGTAAACGAGTAAAACTCTAAAACAGTGTCGTCGAGAGACTGTTTTATATTTGAGAATATATGCTTTATCCTTTCAGGTTTATACAGCTCATTACTTAAATTAAGATCCTTAACAACATCTTTTATAGCTTTTTTGCTGTCTTCCTCATCGTATATTATAAAATCTTTAGAGTAACCTACCTTTTCAGCTTCAATTCTTAAAACCTTTACACAGAAACTATGAAATGTTGAGATCCATGGAGGTTCTGTTTCTATACCGAGATAGTTCTTAACTCTCTCTTTCATCTCTGAAGCAGCCTTATTAGTAAAAGTTATAGCAAGTATTCTCTCTAAAGGTATTTCCAGTTCTTTGATCAGAAATATTATCTTATGGGTTATAACCTTTGTTTTTCCTGATCCAGCCCCAGCAAGAACAAGAAGGGGTGATCCAAAATATAAAACAGCTTCTGCCTGTCTTTCATTAAGTCCATTTATAACTTCCATCTTCAACCTGCCATATAATGTTTTTTCATATACTCGTTGTACAAACCTTCCTCTTTCATTAATTGTTCATGAGTTCCTTCTTCAACAACTTTTCCTTTATCAAGTACATAAATATAGTCTGCCTGTTGAACCGTGCTAAGCCTGTGTGCGATTATAATTGTTGTTTTTTCTTTTAGATATTTCTGTAAGGCTTTAAAAAGTCTGTATTCGGTCTGTGTATCAAGTGCGGAGGTTGATTCATCAAGAATAACTATTTTTGGATCCTGAAGTATCATTCTTGCTATAGCAAGTCTCTGTTTCTGTCCTCCGGAAAGTCTGACCCCGTTTTTTCCTACAACTGTTTCAAGCCTATCTGGAAGATCCATAATAAACTCCTTCATCTGTGCTATTTCCAAAGCCTCCCATATACTATATTCTGGAATATCTTTACCGAGTGTTAAATTGAATCTTACAGTATCGTTAAACATCATTGGACTTTGAAGAACAAGGGATACATTGTCCCTGACTACATCAAGACCAACTTCTTTAACTGAAATACCATCATAAAGAATATCTCCTTTATCAACAGGATAAAAACCCACCATGATGTGGGCCAACGTTGTCTTACCGCTCCCGCTTGCACCTACGATAGCTATTTTCTTCCCTCTATCTGCTTTTAAACTTATTCCTTCAAGTATCATATTCTTACCATCATAAGAAAAGTAAATATCTTTTAATTCAATGGAACAGGTTTTACGATTTTTAAAAGGGTTTATTATATGGGGATATTCAGGCTCTTTTTTCATTCTGAGTATTGTATTTATTCTATCAAGCGCTGCTGTAGCAGAATGATAAGCATACTGTATATTCAGAAGTTCCTGTACAGGCGTCATCATCACCCATAGATAGCCAAAAATTGCAAGCATAAGACCGATAGTAAGATCAGAGTAAGCAACAAAAAGTATGCTTGTTGCCCTAAATATTTCATATCCAGCTAAAAAAACAAGCATAGAAAGTCTTGTGGCGGCATCACTTTTCCATCCAAACTCTACAGCTGTGTCCCTTACATTCTTAGCTGTCTCTATTACATACTTAAAAAATGTTTTTTCCCTATTGCTTGCTCTTATTTGCCAGAAAAGATCAAGTGTTTCTGTAAGTCTTTCCTGAAATTTCTCAACCGCCTTATTCTCTTTTCCTTTTAACTTACCTATCCTCCTTCCGACAACCGTTGTAAAGTATATAACAACGGGGTTTAAAAAAACGATAAGAAGACCAAGTTTCCAGTTTATTAGTATAAGCACCACGGCAACACCCACTATCGTAAGAACTGAGATAATAAATCTGCTAACCGTTTTGCCTATAAAATCATCAATTGTATTTATATCCGTCACAAGTTTTGAGGCTATCCCACCTGTCCCAACAGTCTCAAACTCAGCCATAGAGACATTCTGAAGATGTTTAAGAAGTTCTTCTCTAATTTTGTAAGTTACGTTTTTTGATATAGTTGTGAAGATCTTGGCCTGAACAGCATTAAATACAAAAAATAAGAATCTCATCAAAAGAACAATAAAAAGCGCCGCCGCCGTATATAATACTGGATTTCCTTTTCCGAAAAAATTCTCATAGGTTTTAATAAAAACACCTGGTTTGTTAAGCAAAACCTCGTCAACAAGCAAAGGTAAAAATAGAGGGGTTGGAACACTTACGCATATTGCAAGCAGTGCTATCAAATGTCCAGCTATAAGCTTTTTCCTGTATTTTTTTATCTCCTCAAAAATTCTGTTCCAGTCGTACATTTTTTAACCCTGTTTGGATCTTAAGCAGTATTTTATAGTACCACTTTTATACAGTTATCACCATTACTAAACTAAAGATAGACTTGTTACGAATAATTATTTATATTATTTAATAAAGTTAATAGTTTTTACTATTTACTCAGGGGTGTTAATATATGACGTCAGGACATTCAGTATATGTTCTTTTCTAAATAAAGGTGAAATATGAAAAGCCTGAAAGGAATCATACTGACCTTCATCTTAGCTGGAGCTACCGCCGTTTACAGTTATATATATTTCGCTGTAAGCAGTATCTATACAGAACATATAAAAAAAAGAGCATACGAAGAATCTCACACTCTTGCAAAACAGACTTTCAACTCAATGTTTCAGATAATGAAGAGAGGATGGTCAAGGGAAGATTTAGAAGAATTTCTTGAAGCAAACGAGAAGGCTTTTGAAAAAAGTTTATATTCTGTAAATATTTATAGAGGAAAGAAGGTAGAAGAACTATTTGGAAAAATAAAACAGAATGATTTAGACAGCTTCATTATGAAATCTTTTAAAGAGGGAAGAGACATAACTGTAGAAAGAGAAGGCATTCTGAGACTCATACATCCATTAAAAGCTGAAGAGGTTTGTAAAACGTGCCATTATAATGCTGAAGTTGGCGACGTTCTTGGTGTTATTGAGGTAAAGCAGAATATTAGACAGTTTATAGCATCTGCCAAAGGAGACTTTGTCCTTTCCATGATAGCCGTTTTTCCCCTTCCAGTTGCTATAGCCGTTTTTATAGCTTTTCTGATTAATAAAAAGATTAAACAATATATTGACAGACTAAATGAAAAGATAAATGAGGTTGAGTCTGTATCGGATCTTTCAAAAATAGAGTTCAACCCAGATGATATTGAACTTAAAGAGTTTCATCTTGTATATACAGGATTTCAACATCTTATAGACAAACTTAAAACTATCGCTGTTGATAAGGATATGCTTGAGTTTGAGATAAAACTTCTTGAGAAGTTTGTTCTAACATCTGCTGTTATTAAAGACTGGCGAGATTATATAAATCAGATGCTTCTTGAGGTCAGTAAGATACTGCCTGTTTACTCAATGTTCTCTATTTTTCAGACAGGTGATAACAGTTATGATGTGGAGATATTCTGGGTTTTTGAACCTCCTCCTCAGATAAAAAAAGATTTTGAAAATCTTGCTTTATCAAGAATGGGAGAATGTTTTACATCTTCAGAAGGATCAAAAATCAATATAAGGCACAAAGTGATAGACAGAAAAAGGTGCATACCAAAACATATAGGGAAAAAGATAAAATATAGAAAAAGATGTCTGCTGCTGGACGAACCGGGAATAGGCGGTGTCGTTGGTATAGGAATACTACCTGAAGTTATGGAAGATAAAACAAAGGTTCTTATAATAGATAGTATTCTATCAACGTTTTTAAATCTTATCATATCAGTAAAGGCTATTAATAAATACTCAAAAGAGATTGAATACTATTCAACAAGGGACTCTATAACAGGTTTATACAATCAGAAAGTTTTCTGGGAACTTTTAAATTATGAGATCGCAAGGGCTGATCGTCATGGATATAAATTTACACTTCTTACTATTGATATAGATAACTTTAAGGCTGTAAATGACACCTATGGCTATGGTTTTGGTGATATTATCCTTCAAAAGATAGCTCAGATTATAAGAGACACTATAAGAAGAGGAGATATAGTGGCAAGGTATGGGGGTGATGAGTTTGCTGTTATTCTGCCTTTAACCGATGCCGAAAAGGGGTACAGTATAGCAAAAAATATCATTGAAAGTATAAATAGATTCTTCTTAATCGCAACAGACGGCTCTAAGGTTAAAGTATCCGCATCTATTGGTATGGCCGTATATCCAGATCATGGTAAAGATGCGAAAGATCTATTTCTATTCGCGGATAATATCCTCCATAAAGTTAAAATGGAAAATAAAGGTTCTGTGTATCTTCCTACAGAAGAAGATGTTGAACAGATATACAGAAAGATAGGAAAGCTGAATATAACGATACTGAATGCGATTGAAAATAAAAAAATTATACCTTACTTCCAGCCAATACTTGATATTAGAGAAAATCAGGTTTATATACATGAGGTGCTCTGCAGAATAGAAAATGAGATCAAAACATTAAAAGCTGACGAATTTATAAGAGTAGCTGAAAAAATGGGCGTCATTCATAAGCTTGATCTTGTTCTTATGGAAAATACATTTAAAAAAGTTAAAGAGGAAAACTATCAGGGTATCCTTTTTATGAACCTATCACCAAAAGCCATAATGTCAAAGGACTTTCTGGACAATATTAAATCGCTTGTCTCAAATTACAATCTAAACCCATCAAATTTCGTTTTTGAGATAACCGAGAGGGAAACTGTAAGTAATATCAGCATACTTGAGGATTTTGTTATGAAACTGAAGGAAGAAGGCTTCAAGTTTGCTGTAGATGACTTTGGATCAGGCTTTTCTTCCTTCCATTATATAAAAAGATTTCCAATAGATATTGTAAAAATAGAGGGTGATTTTATAAGAAGTATGGTAAAAAATCCTAAGGATAGAGCTTTTGTTCTCAGCATAACAACTTTAACAAAAAATTTAGGAATAAAGACCGTTGCAGAATATGTTGAGGATGAAGTTATTCTTGAAGCTGTAAAGTCTGTCGGCATAGATTATGCACAGGGTTATTATATAGGAAGACCATCACCAAACTTTTATAAAAAGTAAAATCTATCCCCTTCCTTTAAAAAGGATATATTTTCATCTCTAAGTTCATACTTTATTTCTTCCAGATATAGAGGCTTCATATGGTATCCAAAAATTTTTACAGATGGGTTTATCTTATGGATCAACTGCCTGATACTCTCTGTTGAATGGTGTTTACTTTTAAGAGCGATATCTCCAAGTTTTTCAGGAAATGATACATCAATAAATATATTTTCAATTTTTTTATTTATATTTACTTCCTCAATAATCTGATCGATGGATATTGTATCTCCTGAAATAAGTATCTGATCATTTATAATAAATCCAGCCGTTGGTACAGTGTGTTCAGATGGAAAAGGCTTTATTTTTAAACCTTCTATAAAATACTCATTGAAAAAACTTATTTCGATAAACTGTAATGCGGGTCTTCCAGACGATGGAAGTTTTATCTTGCTGAAATCAGGCCATACATCATAATTAAATATACTACTCTTAAGCACATTTAATGTATCTGAAAGACCATATATATAAAGAGTATTCTTTCTTTCAGGATACGTAATATCAATAAGATATGGTATATCCCCTATGTGATCAAAATGTGAATGTGTAAGGAAAATATGTTCAATCCCAAAGATTCTATCATTTAACTTTTCAAGGATACTCCCTCCATCTATACAGATAGAGTTATTTAATAAGAATGTTGCAGGGTTCATATCTTTGTATTTGCTTCCATAAGCTCCAAGAACTTCAAGCTTATTTTTCCTTGAACTCATATATTCCTTCCCATCCTCTACCTGGAGGGTTATTTATATAATAAGCTGTTCTTTCAAGAAGTAGTTTTGATGGATAATCTTTATATCTTTCCCACAATTCCCTAAATATTTTTTCTGCCTTTCCAAAATCAGTATTAAAGTAAAGCTCAACTGCCTCTTCGTAAAGTTTTTTTATAAACAGGTTTTTATCACTTTTTTCCATTAACTGGTAAATAAGAACAGGTTTTTCCTTTCCTTTTACCTTAACCCTATCAAGTTTTCTAAAGAGAAAATCTGTTTTAACTTTCTCTACAGTAAACTGGGATACTATAATGGACGTTCCATATATCCTGTTTAACCCTTCAAGTCTTGAGGCAAGATTAACTGTATCTCCTATAGCCGTATATTCAAATCTAAGTGATGATCCAAGATTCCCAACGACCGCATTACCTGTATTTATACCTATGCCTATTTTTAAAGGGGGAAGTTTTTGCTTTTTTAGAATTTTATTAACATTTTTAAGATCTTTTATCATTTCAAGAGCTGTTTTACATGCTTTATCTGGATGATCCGGGACTGTTAGAGGAACATTAAAAACAGCCATTATAGCATCACCTATATATTTATCCAACAGACCTTTATTTTCTAAAATTATCTTTGTCATACTGTCAAAATAAATATTTAAAAGTTTTGCAACCTGATGGGGATCTAATTTCTCTGTTATTAATGTAAAATCTCTTATATCCGCAAATAGAACGGTTATTTCTTCTTCTTTGCCTCCCAATCCAAGATTTTCAGGATTTTTTACAATCTGTTCCACAACATCAGGAGAAAGATACTTCGAAAAAGCTCTTTTTAACTCTCTTGTCTGAAGATCAATCTTAAAAAACTGGTATATCTCAAGAGAGATTATATATATGAAAGAGAAAACAAAGGGATAAACTGTCATAACCCAGATATTCTCAAAAATAAATAAAAAAGAGGGAATTATAAATGGGATTGATAATACGGCAGAATAAACAGTCATTCTATATTTTAATTTCTTTATATTACCTACAAAAAATATTAGACCAAGTAATGCAACTGTAAAAGATATATCATAAATATCTGAATCTCTCAAAAAATCACCATTTATAATATTCGAGACAGCTATATAATGGAGAAAAACACCGGGCATTAAAGGGTCAACAGGCGTTGGCCTTATATCATAAACACCCATTTCTGTAATACCGATAATTACGATCTTATTTTTAAAAAAAGAAGGATCTATTTTCCCCTCAATAACTTCAACTGCAGATACTGATTTTATATCTTTATAAAAGTTAAGTCTTATATAGTTTTTGTTTAAATTGATATCACCGATAGTTAGCTTTTTTACCCCCAGTTCATCAATCTCAAGGTATATTTCCTTATCAAGATAAAATCTAACAAGTTGTAAAGCTAAAGAGGGAAAAAGCATTCCCTCAAAAATGTAAACAGTTGGATAATGTCTGTATATTCCATCTGCATCAGGTTTGATATTAAAAAAAGCGCATGACAAGGAGTTTTCAAGTATCTGAGGAATGTTGCTTTCTATAAAAGAAAACTCAGGAATGCCGATTTTTTCAGAAAGAACTTCATACCTGGGTAATGAACAATCTTCAAGAAAATCTATTATCTTCTCGTTTACCGTCTGCGTAGCATAATCTCTAAAGAAAAAACCAGAAATAACATTACCAGCTTCATTTATTGAGCTGAAAAGTGCTTTATCGCTTTCATAACTGCTTCTTTCTGAAAAAACAATATCAAGACCTACAACCTTGGCCTCTTTAAGTTTTATTAAAAGCTCGGCAGTTATCTTTCTATCCCACGGCCATCTACCAAACCTGTTTATACTCTCCTCATCTATTGAAACAACAACAATATCTTCAAAGGGTTTATGATCAATACCGGTTATCTGTTTTGTATAAAATTTTATATCTTCAAGATTATAAACAAACTTAACTACTGAAGCGGGTTTTGTGAAATATACGAACAGAAACAAAGCGGTTATCAAAAGAAAAAGTAAAGTTCTTACCTTAATCATCTCAGAATCTATCTAAATATTCAAACTCTCTCTCTATATACGGCGGTATCCTTATATCTCTCACTTCTCCATCTTTTATGCTTACGGCGGTTCCTCCTCTCATCTCAAACTCCTTTACAAACTCTTTAAATTCCCTTTCCATCTTCTCCTTAAACCTTTCATACTCTCCTATCTGTTCCTCTCTGAACTTTTCAAACTCAGATATCTCCCTTTTCCTGTATCGTATAAACTCCCCTATTAAAGATCTTACGGACAATACTCCTTCTTTTAAGTATATATTCATTTCACCGTCCTTCATATCAACTATAAATCTCGTTCCCTTAACACCTATAACAACAGATCTTGCCTTTACTTTAAGACCTTTAAGTTTTCCTCTTTTCTCAATTTTAAACAAAACTCTTCCTTCTGTTGCTGATATAAGATCAAGGCCTTGAACGGTAAGAGAGGATTTTTCTGTCAGAACTATTTTAGATCCATCAATAAATCTGATAAACGCGATGGAGCTGCTCTTTGTCTTTATTATATCTCTAACAAATATAGGAAAATCTGGATTGTTTACATTGATAGGTCTTACAACACCCTCTCTGTGAATCTTAACAATACCCTCATATTTAACTACATTTCCAGCTTCTTGAGCGTATGCGCTTATTAAAAGAGAAAAAAACAGTATTAGCAAAAGGTTACTCTTCATCTTTAAGCTCCTTCTTAATACTGTATATGCGATCTATATTTTTTAAGAATATATCTGTAAGAAAAGGATCAAACTGTTTACCCCTCTGTTCTTTGAAAAACTGAACCGTTTTGTCAATATTCCAGGCTCTTTTATAAGGTCTGTTAGAGGTAAGAGCATCAAATACATCTGATATAGATGTCATTCTTCCATATATTGATATTTCTTCTCCTTTTTTTCCAAAGGGATAACCTGATCCATCCCATCTTTCATGATGTTCTACAGCAATGTCTGCAGCTATCTGGAGCAGTCTGCTGTCTCCACCTTTAAGTATCTCATAACCGTAAACTGTATGCTTTTTCATTATCTCCCACTCTTCACTATTAAGTTTTCCAGGTTTAAGCAGAACTCTGTCAGGTATCCCAACTTTACCTATGTCATGCATAGGGGCTGCAAGCTTCACAAGTTCAACACTTTCCTCATCAAGACCTGCTTCCATTGCAAGTATCTCACAGTAAAGGCCAACCCTTATTATATGGTTCTGTGTTTCAGGATCTTTAAATTTTGTTGCATGTGACAGTCTGTATATAACATCCTCATGGGCTTTTTTAAGTTTTTCATAAAGTATCGCATTTTCAATTGTTGATGACGCATATAATGAGACATGTTTTAAAAGGTCTATATCTTCCTCAGAAAATATACCAGCCGTTAGTTTATTTATCACCTGGAAAACACCTATTATATTTTTATTTCTGTCAAAGAGAGGAACTGCAAGAACTGTTTTTGTTCTATAACCTGTTTTTTTATCTACATTTCTATCAAATCTTGGATCTTTGTAAGCATCAGGTATATTAAGTATCTCCCCAGTTCTAAAAACATATCCAGCTATTCCTTTATCAACATTTATCTCTATTCTTTCTACACCGTGAGCTACTATAGTCCATAAGGTTTTTTTCTTCCTGTCATAAAGAAATATACTGCATCTATCAGCTTCCATTATTTCTTTTACAAGATCGGTTAAAAGGAGAAGTACCTTTTTAAGCTCCCTCTCCTTTGCTATTTTTGATGAGTACTCAAGCAGAGTCTTAAGTTTTCTTTCCATAACTGTCCATTTTTTCTTAAATTTAAACCTGCTTTTAAAGATCTGCAAACATGTCAAGGAACCACTGTGGATACGGTCTTGGAGCTTTGGTTATCTGATCAAGCAAATCTATATCTTCCTTAGATAAATCCCACCAGATACATCCAATATTATCTTTCATCTGTTCCAAAGAACGAACTCCAACAATTATAGAACTTACAAAAGGTTTTGATTTTATCCAGTTAAGAGCCACCTGCGAAACTGTTGCACCATATTTTTCCGCCAACTTTTTGAGTTCATCAACAACAAAATAACCTTTATCAAAATCAAACCTGAGAAAAGGCCTTTCCATTCTTGAATATCTACCATCTGGAGGTATCTGTTTATCCCTACTGTACTTACCTGTTAAAAAACCCCCTGCAAGAGGACTCCATGCAAGTATCCCAAGGCCTAATTCACTGCAAGCAGGAACAACCTCAAACTCTATATCCCTACCAAGAAGGGAGTAATACATCTGGGCTGAGATAAATTTAGACCAACCTTTCATCTCCTGAATTGAGACAGATCTTGCTATCTGCCATCCAGCAAAATCCGATATACCTATATATCTTACTTTACCTGCTCTAACAAGATCATTAAGTGTTTCAAGTGTTTCCTCAATTGGTGTGTGATTATCCCACCAGTGAAGCTGATAAATATCTATATAATCCCTACCGAGTCGCTTAAGACTTTCATCAACAGACCTCATAATATGAAGTCTTGAAAGACCTCTTTTATTTGGATCTTTTTCATCCATAACACCCCTTACTTTTGTTGCAATAATAACATCATTTTTTTTCTTTCCAAGTGCTTTTCCTAAAAGTATTTCCGACTCCCCAAAAGCATATATATCAGCCGTATCAAAAAAGTTAACACCACAGTCTAACGCGTAATCAACAACTTTCTGTATTTCAGAAAAGCTCATAGTTCCTGCAGAACGCCATCCCTTTTCTGTAAAAGTCATAGCCCCAACTGAAACAACAGAAACCTTTAGGCCTGATCTTCCCAAATTCCTGTATTCCATTTTATATCTCCAGCAGATCAGGATTTTCTTTTAGATATTTTTTTGCCTCATCTATACTTTCAAAGGTTTTTAAATGATCCACAACTTCTTTAACACTGCTGTATAATTCCTTATCTCCTATCATCCTTTTAAGCTCTTCGGATAAAAGCCTGTCCTCGTTCTCAAAGAGTATTTTTTCATTCTGAATCTGTATCTCCTTCGATATATTAAAGTTAAAATGAAGAATATGATCAGTTCCAGCTCTTAATTTGTTTTTTTCAAGTATTTTAAGTATGTCTTTAATACTTGATTTTAATCTTCCTTTAAATATAACAACAGGCTTTTTATGATGTGAAGAGAGTATTTTTTCCAGTTTTTCTTTAAGGTCTATGATATTATCTTCCAGTCTTTCTTCATTCAACAGTATAGAAATAAAAGGTCTTGTATCTTTCAGCTTTACGAACTCTGCATTTATATCGTTTTCTACATTTATTATATACACACCCTTTTCTTTCTTTTCCTCAGACTCGTGATAAGCTGTAAATTCTGTTGATCCGGACTGAACAATGAAAGCACCATTAATTAAAGCAGGTTCCTGAGCAATATGATAATGTCCTATACCAACATAATCAAACCCTTCTGGTATTTCTTGAGAAATATAAAGGTCTGATTCCGGGAAGAAAGGATAAAACTCCTGATGAAGCATTAGTATCTTAAACCCATCCCCTGTCTGATCTAAAAGTCTATTTATACTTTCTCTCAAACCTCCAAGATGCCTTAATCCTGCTTTTGAAACATACTTTATCCCAGATATATAAACACCTTGATGCTCAATAACCTTCTGATCAACCACCGTAAGACCGGCTGACTGAAGTATATTTAAAGGAGATATATCCCTAACATTGCTTCCTCTGTCGTGATTACCGGAGATTGTGAAAAATGGTATGTTTCTATCTTTAAGTCTCGAAAGTATGCTTATCGCCTCAACTAAAACCCTATTGGAAGGTCTTGATGAATGGAAAAAATCGCCTGTATGGATAACAAAATCAACATTCTTATCAATTGCTATATCAACGGCTTCGTTAAAAACATCAAAAAAGTCCTTCCCCCTCTCAAGCAGTCCGTACTGATTGTATCCAAGATGTGTATCGCTAATATGTAAAAATCTCATTAATCTCTTCTTTTGCCGAAAAGTTTTTCAAAAACTACGTCAGATGGACAGAATCCTGTAAAGGCTGATAGGTAAAGCATAAATATAATAAAATACACGATGTATTTTCCCCAGTCCTGACCTGTATTGATAAGAAGCATAGCGATTATAAGAAGAGTACCCATCATAAATCTTTGTGCTCTAATGGCTGACTTAGACATAATAGATCACCTCCTGTAAGATTTTAATCCTTAGTTCACATAGTTTAATATATAATTATAACTACAACAACTTTATAATAAATCAAGAAGGTGGTTTTTATGTATTCTGATGATAAATTAAGAAACCTATATAAAAATCAAAGGGTAGCTGTTTTTCTTGATATACAGAATCTGTACTATTCAGCAAGAGATTCCTTCAACAGAAAAGTAAACTTTGAGAGCGTTCTTGAAAAGGTATTAAACGGAAGAGTGCTTATAAGAGCTATAGCTTACCTTGTAAAGCTTCAAGGCGTTGATCAGAAAGGGTTTATAAATACTTTAAAACACATAGGTTATCAGGTGAGGGTAAAGGAGCCTAAAATATTTAAAAGACTTGATGAGTATGGGAATCTTTGGACAACAATAAAGGCTGATTGGGATATGGGAATAGCTATGGATGCTATATCTCTCGCTGAAAAAATAGATGTGGCGGTTCTTGCAAGCGGAGATGGAGACTTTGCAGATCTTGTAAGATATCTACATACAAAGGGAGTAAAGGTTGAAATTGCAGCGTTTAAACAGACAGCTGCTAAAGAACTTATAGAGGTTGCAGAAGAGTTTATTGATCTTACAGCTTTTGGCGAAGAGGTTTTTCTCTGATTGAAATGTATAGCAATCCAGAATATATTTTAAAAAAAATAATGAGGAGGTTCTAAGATATATGAGCGAAGAGAAAAGAGAACAGGAAGTTCAGTTAAAAGAAGGAGAAAATGAAGAAAAGATAAGAAAGCTTGAAGAGGAGATAGAAAATCTAAGAAAAAAACTTGAAAAAACTGAAGAGGCAGCAAAAAAATTAAGTATGCTGTATCAGAATCTTCAAAATGAGTTTGAAGATTATAAAGTAAGGGTAAAAAAAGAGAAAGAGGAAGCAAGAGAGGAAGGAATTATTAAATTAGCAAAAGGATTTATGGAGATAGTTGACAACTTTGAGAAAGCAGTTGAAAGTGCAACAAAAACAACAGATATAAACGCACTTATAAAAGGTGTTCAGATGATACACCATCAGCTTGTTAAATTTCTTAAAGATCATGGAATTGAGAAGGTAGAAACAACGGGAGAGTTTAATCCATTAGAACATGAGGCTGTTGAAACCATCGTATCAAAAGAGTACAGACCCAATGAGATAGTCAAGGTCATCCAAACAGGCTACAGATATAGGGGAAAGGTTTTGAGACCTGCCAAAGTAGTAGTTGCCATTTCTCCTGAGGAAAGGGAAGAGATAACATAGATGGATCCGTACAGAATACTGGGAGTGGATAAAAACGCCACTCCTGAAGAGATAAAAAAAGCATTCAGGGAAAAAGCAAAAAAATATCATCCAGATCTAAACAGGGAAAACGAGGAGATATTTAAAAAGATAGTTCATGCATATGAAACATTGATAGATCCTGAAAAAAGAAAATCTTATGACAAACAAAGACTGTTAGAAAAAAAAGGGAATTTGGAAGAGATAATCAACGAGTTAATATCAGATGTTTTAGGTTTCAACTCAAAACCAAAAAAAGGAAAAGATATTCATAAAAAATTATATATCAAACTTGAGGAAGGATTCTCAGGATCGGTAAAAAGTATATCCTACTCAAGATATGAAAGATGTACTTACTGTAATGGATCAGGAATATCCGAAAATTCAATTATAAAAAAATGCAGAAGATGCAACAGCAGAGGTTTTATAAAGAAGCTTTTTATAAAAATTCCATGCATAGACTGTGAAGGAAAAGGTTACATAATTTTGAACCCCTGTGAGATATGCAGCGGTAAAGGAAGGGTAAAAGTCCAGATAGAAAAAAGAATAGAAATACCGGCAGGTGTGTCTGAAAACACTGTTCTAAAACTTGAAGGAGGAGGTGATAGCGGTATTAGAGGGGGGGATTATGGAGATCTTTATATGAAAATAAAATTTATGATAGGTAAAAATATAAAAATAAAAGGAACTGATATTTACAAAGAGATATACATACCAAAGGAAAAGGCATACTTAGGAGAATATGTATATGTCCAGAGCATTGATGGTAAGAAACTTAAGGTAAAAGTACCTGAAAAAACATCGTCACCTATCATTCTTATATTAAAAAATGAAGGTTACAGAAATTTAAAGGGTGATAGAGGAGATTTACATCTTAAGATTATTCCTGTCTAACATCATTTTTGTATATCTGTATCCTATTTCTATTGCATCTTTTACCCTCCATGCTGAAAAGAGACCAATATCAACAAGATCTTCAGGTTGTATAAAAAGATCGCAGGATTTTTTCCTAAGTTCAACATTAGATCTAAATGCAAGATAAAAACTTCTTATAAGTATTGAAAAAGCATTATTAAGCCTTTCTTCTGTCCCAAGAGGATTAACATCAACACCTATAATATAATCAGAATGAATTTTTAAAGGTTCAACAGGAAGATTATCCATAATTCCCCCATCAATATAAAGCGATCCTTCATACTCAACAGGCTTAAAAATAAAAGGAAGTGAAGAAGATGCTGATATCCACAGAAAAAGATCGCCCTTTGATTTATATTCTGGAATACCTCTGTTTAGATTTGTCACACACACAAAAAGTTTTTTTTCCAGTTCAGAAATATCCTTTTTCCCAATGTACTTGGTAAGAAATATTTCTAACTTTTCAAGTGAAAATAAAGCACTAAAAGAAAGTTCCGGCTTCATATATGATAGAAACTTTGTGCCTAATGCTATCTTTTCCATCTCTTCTGGTGGATATCCAGCTGCATAAAAAGCTCCAACTATAGATCCTGCGCTTGAACCTGATATAAACTGTGGTTTTATTCCTTTTTCTTCAAGAGCTTTGAGTACTCCAATATGTGCTGCTCCCCTTACCGCACCGCCTGACAAGGCTATACCAACTTTCATCACATTCTACCGATCTGGGATATAAGATCATATATAGGACCTATAAAGCCAAGCATAACTATAAGCATAAATCCTCCCACAATTCCAATTATTATAGGCTCTATCATCTTAGCTATATTCTGGGAAATGTATTCAACCTTATTATAGTAATAATTAGAGATATAGTTCAGTTGTTCATCCAATGCTCCCGTCTGTTCACCTATTGCGATCATTCTTATTATTAAAGGAGAAAATACATTCTCTTTTTTGAGCGATTCAGAAAAAGACTTACCAAGCTCTATCTCATTTCTTGAGTTTCTTATAGCTATCTTAAAAAGATAATTTTTTATTGCATTTTCCATAATATTTAAAGCCTGATAAAGAGGCAACCCAGCCTGAATCATCAATCTAACATACTCAGCAAAAAAAGCATAGTTAAAGTGCTCAATAATAATACCAATAACAGGTATTTTTAATATTAGATAATCTGTTTTTATCCTGATGTTCTCATTTTTTTTCCTTAATATCTGTAAAAAAACAAAGAATACAAAAAAGATAAAAATAAGGAAAATACCGTAAGATCTTAAAAAGTCTGACGTTTTCATAATAAATACTGTAGTGGCTGGAAGTTCTATATTAAAATCCTTAAAGGCATCTATGATCTTAGGAAGAACATAAACAAGCCAGAATATCATAGCTCCTAATACACTGAAAAAGGCAAATGCTGGATATATCAAAGCTTGTTTTGTTTTTGCTTTTAAATCCTCTATCTTCTTAAGATGTTCTGCTGCGTCCCTCAAGGTTTTATCAAGACTTCCTGTCTCCTCTCCTATCTTGAAAAGAGATATAACTACGTCGGAAAATATATCTTTATAGCTCTCAGCAGCCTGCGATAATGTTTCACCTGCCTGTATCTTAAACGCCATATCGAAAAGCATATCCTTTAAAGAGGGATTCTCAGCGTCTTCTGCAAGATCCATCAAACCTGTATTTATAGGAAGTCCAGACTTAACTATCAGATGCAAGTTTTCAAGAACCTCAATAATCTCCTGTTTTTTTATCCTGTAAATATACTTTTTTATATTAAGGTATCTATAGTAATCAGGAAGTCTTTTTATCTTTAAAGGTATCAGTCCAGAAAACTCAAGGAGAGGAAATATCTCAGACTCATCTGTAACACTTAGAATCTTTTTCTGTTTTTTTCCTTCCTGATCAACAGCTTCAATTAGATAAAATCTCATTTTATCCTGTTACTCTTTTGATCTCTTCAGGTGTCGTAACACCTTTAAACACTTTTATTAGACCATCTTCTTTAAGGGTTCTCATACCTTTTTCCCTTGCTTTCTGAACAATACCGAGAGGAGTACTCCCTTTCACTATAAGATCCGCTATATCCTCATCTATTTTTAGAAGCTCTGCTATAACAGTTCTCCCAAGATAGCCGGTACCTTTACAGTGTTCACATCCCTTTCCTCTATAAATTTTAATTTTTCCTTCAAAAATATGATCAGATCCATACTTCTCTACAGATTCATCTGTAAAACCGTAATCTCTGAGATTTTCCACCTCAATAATCTCTTCCTCTGCACAGAAAGGACAGGTTTTTCTCACAAGTCTTTGAGCCGTTACAGCGGATACACCTGAAGCGACCATATAGTCTTTTATTTTCATATCTATAAGCCTTGGAATTGCACTGACAGCATCGTTTGTATGTAAGGTTGACAGAACAAGATGTCCAGTTATAGAGGCTCTCATAGCCATTTCTGCAGTCTCTTCATCTCTTATCTCACCCACAAGAATAACATCAGGATCCTGTCTAAGAAAGTGTCTTATAGCTCTGGCAAATGTGTATCCAGCCTTCTCATTCACCTGTGTCTGTTTTATAAATGGAAATCTATATTCCACAGGGTCTTCTGCTGTGAGAATATTCCTTTCTAATGCATTAATTCTCCTGAGTGCTGCATAAAGGGTTGTTGTTTTACCTGACCCTGTTGGACCTGTTACTAAAACTATACCTTGGGGTTTTAAAAATTCCTCTTCAAGCTGGGAAAGCATATCGTCTTCAAATCCCAGACTTTTCAGGTTGAAAAGGGAAAGGTTTTTAGAAAGAACCCTTATAACAACATTTTCACCGTAAGCTGTAGGTATGGTGGAAACTCTCATATCAAAGCTTTCATTAAAAAAAGTATGTGTAAACGCTCCATCCTGAGGGAGTCTCTGTTCTGCTATATCAAGATTTGCAAGAACTTTTATCCTTGAAACTACAGGATTGTGTGCCGATTTAGGAAATGCATAGTAATGCCTCATTATCCCATCTATACGGAAAAATATATGAGAAGCTACACTTTCAGGCGATATATGGATGTCTGTTGCTCTGTCAATAATAGCATGATTTAAAACAGTATCAATAAATTTGGGAAGCTCTGTTCCAAGCGTTCCGGACTTTGCTTTCTCAATGTATTTTTTAACTGTTTTATCTATAGGCTGTTCAAGCAAAAAGTAGTATATTTCTATACTCTTTAAAAGTGTTTCCTTATCGGCAACATAAACTTTAACTTTCAGACTTGTTCTTCTGCTTACAACATCAATGGCATTTATATCATAAGGGTTAGTCATTGCTATGTGCAACTCATCCTCATCAATTTCAAAAGGAAGTACTTCAAGCTGTTTTGCTATGTTTTTGTCAAGAATCTTCAGAGATTCTACCGTTGGTGGATACTGTGAAAGATCTATATAAGGTTTTCCTGACTGTCTTGCAATAGCTTCCGCAACTTCTCTTGGAGAAACAAACGAAAGTTCTTGAAGTATTTCACCAAGAAGACCTCCTTTTATTTTCTGAACCTCAAGAGCTACCTGAATCTGCTCTTCAGTAACATAACCAAACTCTTTCAGTAACTGACCTATAGGTTTACGGGACATGAAAACCTCAGAATATTTTTAGATATTTTCGGACATAAACATGAATATATTTAAGACGGGCTAAAGCCCACCATAAGTTCAAATTAAATCTACTTCTACTTTTAAACTCAGAATCTGTAGTATATATCTCTAACACCTGAAGTATAGTCTGCACTTGCCTGAATTGAACCGGTGTTATATACCCCGTCGTCAAACTCTTCATCTAACCTTTTTCCTATATCTGCAGGAATATTGTCAACAAAAACATAGTTATAAGTTCCAACACCAAAACTTCTATTTGAAAAACCGTATCTTCCACCGTATGGATTGGATAGCCTTGTTACTGTAGCCTCATTAGGATTTCCGGCTATAATACCTGAAGCTCTTAAATGTCTCCATGCCTGTACAGATTCATTATTATTATTTGTTGATGCAGGAGCTCCAGTAATTAGACCATCACCGTTTCCATTAACTATATTTGGATATGTGGCGCTCCATCTATCTCCAGCCTTCGGATCATCTCCAGGCATCGCTCTATATCTGTCGTAGTAAGTATAAGCAGCCGCCGTGAGCCCCCTCAGGTCATTTACAAGCCTTTTATACTTCGCGTTCTGTATGAGTTCCTGACCTTTCATTACAGCTCCAAGTATCAGTCCGATAATAACAAGGACTATTGCAAGTTCAACAAGGGTAAAACCTTTTTGATTTCTCATCATCCACCTCCTGTTTTTTCACTTTAACATTATTATCTTCATTACCGAATATATATAATAAATTATCGGCTTTTTAATTTAAATTTTAATATATTTTAATAAATCAGGAAAAATATTAATAGCTATGAGAATAATTAGTGTAGAGATCTCAGACGGTAAAATAAAGGGCGCTGTTTTTAAAAGAAGGGGGGAACTCTTAGAACTACTTGATTATAATATTAATAGATCAGGGAAGTATTACATATCTGTATTTTACCAGGACTTTATTTACTCAAGTATTATCCTTCCTGCGGTAAAAGACGAAGAAACACTTTTTTTCCTTTTAAAAAACAGACTTTCGGATCAGCTTGAATCTGGAACAGAGTATATTATTCTACCAGTTAGAAATAAAGAAATTTCAGAAAACCAGATTGAATATTTTGTTTATGCTATCCCTGAAAAACTTTTTTTTGATGCTGTAAAAAAAGTCGGCATAATAGATCCTGCAGATGTAGAGTTTTTCACACTTTCCCAGTTCTCTCTCGCAGGAGTAACCTCTAAAATATCTGAAGATGAAACGGTATTTATGATATACACGGATAAAGAGAAGTTCATAATTACAGTAAGTCATGGAAATAGGATACTTTACACAAGATCAACAAAAATACCTGACTTTGTTACGGAAGAACAACTTGTCAATTTCTACTATGAAAATTTTAATCTGACTTATATATATATCGTCCAAAACCAGGGAATAGATATAGACTCTGTTGGACTTGCAGGAAACATTTCTAAAATAAAACAGTTTGTCGAGCTGATACGTTCTTTCTCAGATAAACCTGTATATACAGTTCTTCCTGATCTATTTTTAAAAAATAGTGATTTTGACCAGTTCAGTAGTTATACAATCCAGATAGGAGCTTTAAACCTTAGCAAAGATTATAACTTTCTACCACTAAAAATAAAACAGAAGAAGACTTTTTCAAATCTAAGCCGAAAGATAAGTCTTATTTTAATGTTTATATTTTTATCCCTTTCGGTTATAAATGCTAAAAGTTTTTTTGAAGTCAAAGATAAGTTTTATAGTTTAAAAAGCTCCTACACAAGACTTAAAATCAGTTTTGAAAAAGAGATCGCATCTAAAAATATATCACCGGAGCAGATAAAATACTTGATAGGTTATATAAACCTTTTAAGTTCAGAAAGAAAAACAGTATATCTTTTAGATAAGATTTCTGGAATATTATCGATTCTGAATATGGAAAATCTCAATATTACCTATAAGGATGGAAAAAGATATATAAGTATCCGTTCGGAAGAAAGATTTACCAGTCTGAATGATATGGAGTTTTTTAAAAGAAAATTAAAAAAAGAGGTTAGTAAGTTAAAAGATTTTAAGATTGTCGATAGATCTGTATTTGATATAGACAGACTTAGTGCAAAGATTTTTATAGAGCTTGTTAAGGAGAAGTAGATGCTTAACAAAAGTTATATACTTTATACACTTCTATCCTTCTTTATCGGACTGAATTTGCTTATTTTTTTTACTTTACGTTATTTTGACAACTACCTATCAGAAAAGAAGAGAGAATTAGGAAGATTAACTGAAAAAGTAAATACTATAAAAGGAAATATTAACAATATCCTACACCTTAAAGAAAAGCTCAGTATAAGATATATTGAAGAAGATGAGGCCGAAAGTATAATTCTTAAAAAACTTGAAAATATAAAAAAAATATATGGTGGAAAGATCATTGAAGGACCGGTGATTAAAAAAGGAGTTATAGAAGCTAAAATATCTTTCAATCTAAAACCTGAAAACAGTAAAAAGTTTATTAAGACGCTCGTTTCGCTTGAAGATTCTATTTACCCTGTAGTTAATATAGAAAAACTATTTATAACAAACAGCAAAAATGGAACAACGGTTAATATTGAACTGAATCTGACCCAACCATTTTATGGTGGAAGATAATTATGTCGGAATTGAAAAAAATTCCAGGAAGATTAATACTGCTTTTGGTTCTCCCTTTAATATTCCCTGTTTTACCGGTCTTTTTAAAAGGAAATCTTGAAGACAGCTTAAACAAAATTATTTACAGTCATCTTGAACCTCAGTTCAAACTTATTATTGAATATCCAGAAGTAGAACCTGACTATAAACAGGTTAAAAGTATCAATATATCGCTTATTGAGAAAAGTTTAGATATAGTTCCTTATAAAGAAGAAACTATTTCCGAAAAAAAGATAAAAGAACCACCACCAGATTATAAAATAAGATTTATCTACATAGGTATAAATAAAAAGTTTGTGATGATAAATGGAAAACTTTACAGGGAAAACGACAGAATCTCCAAGGATGAGAGAATTAAAAAAATAGAAAAAGACAGGATACTACTTACAGGAAAATGGGGTGAAAGATGGATACTATTTTCAAAGTAACATTAATATTTATTCTGACATTTATTGTTTCTTGTGGAAAAGTTAGCAAAACTGAGAAATTAGAGGAAGGCAACAAGAAAAAGGTAAAACAGATCGAACAAAAAGTAACAGTTTATAAGCCTGTAATTAAACCACCGCCAAAACTAAAAAGGCCTCTCATAAAAAAAATATCTCCATTTAAGGATAAATTTTTTACATTTTCAGCTGATCAGGTTCCTTTAAAAGCTGTTCTTTATGCAATAGCAAACGATACTGGTATGAACCTTATAGTAGCACCAGATGTCAATCCAGACATACTTATAACAGCAAATTTTAACAACACACCTGTAGAAGATGCTTTAAAAGTGGTAACTGATCTTGCAGGCGTTTACTACAAAATAAAGGGCAATATTATTTATATAAAAGGTTCTGTCACAAAGTCATTTCACATACCTTACGTACATACTAAATCCTCTTTTAACTCAAAACTGGGGGGCGATGTTCTTGGTGGTGCAGTCCAGACAGGTGGTGGAGGTGGTTACGGGGGAACGACAGGAGGAACAGCAGGAGGAACAACAGGATCAGGTTCTACAAGTATATCAGGCGATTTTTCCCTAACCTATGAAAATCCTGAGGAAATTAATGATTTCTTTGCCCAGATAGAGAATGGTCTGAAAGAGATTCTTAAAGATGAGGACGATAACGGTTTTTCTGCCTCTCGTGCAAAAAGTAGTTTTACCTTGAATAAGTTTACAGGAACTTTAGTTGTGACTACGTCAAAGCATAAAATGAAAAAGGTAGAAAAATTCTTGCAAAAAATTCTCTCTGAGGTAAAAAAGCAGGTTTTAATCGAAGCAAAAATAGTTGAGGTAACTTTATCTGATGGATACCAGTACGGTATCAATTGGTCTGCTTTACTGAGAAATGTATCAGGAGCAACAATATCCCTTAGACAAACTCTCGCACTACCTTCGAGTTATGGAGAGATAGTTGTCGCTGGTCTTGACTTTAACACGGTTATAAATGCCCTTTCAAATACTGGAAAAATAGAGACATTATCCAATCCAAGAATCAGAGTTCTAAATGGTCAGACCGCTTTAATCTCCTCAGGTGTTGTAGTTCCGTACTGGGAAAAGCAGATCACTACCCTTGGAACCACAACTGTTACACAGAGTGTCATGTATATTAGAAGAAGCGTCCTAAGCGGTGTTCTTCTTGGCGTAACGCCTTATATTGAGAACAATCATATTCTCATAAATATCGTTCCAGTATCAACAAAGATAGAAGGAATAAAACAGCTTGTTGATAATAATGAGGTTGTCGCAGAAGCACCTATACTCAATATTAAGGAAGCAGGAACGATAATTAAAGTAAAAGATGGAGATCTTATTATAATAGGCGGAATGATCAACACTGAAAAAAGAACAGAAGAAGATAAGATACCGTTTTTAGGAGACATACCTGTTTTTGGAAACCTTTTTAAAAGTAAAAGAGTCTATAATGAAAAAAAAGAGCTTATCATTTTCCTGAAACCGAGAATAATAAAATTTGACAGCAGGTTGGAAGAATGAGTTTGATGATTGAGATGTTGAAGAAAATAAAAACCAAAAAATCATCAAAACCTGTTCCACCAGGTATAGAGCCGAAAAACAGTATTAACAAAAGAATTATTACCCTTTCTTTTATAACGGTAATACTTATTCTTTCAGGTATTGGAGTTTTTTTATATCTGGAAAATATTCCTCAACAGAACATACTTGTAAATAAAGCCGAATCACTTAGCATAACCAATAATTTAGAAAACACAGGAAAAATCGCTGAAAAAAATGATAAAAAAACTGAAACTAATAAACCTATACAGGAAATAAAAGAAAACTCTCTTCCGCCTTTAGATCTTGTCCTTAATGAGATTCAAAAAGATATAGAGACGGATGTTAAGGAAAAACCAATTTATGAAGATAAAAAAATGAAAAAAGAAGAAAAAATAATAAAAACAGTAGATCCTACACAGATTACAGCCTTTATATCGCTTGCTGAAAATTATATGAACAAAGGGGATCTTTTAAAGGCATATCAATACTATAGAAAAGCTTACAGTATCAATAACTCAGAAGATCTACTTAACAACATCCTTATACTTGCTGTAGATATAGGGAAGATAGATGATCTAAAAAAATATATCTCAAAGACTAAAAATGAAGAGATCATATCATCAGTTGCTATCAGGTTAGTAGATAATGGAAGATTTTACCTTGCACAAAAAATTTTAAAAAAATATCAAAAAAGAAATAAAGGATATATCGATTATGCCTATGGATATTATTTCGAAAGTACTGGAGATATATCAAAATCTCTTTTTTACTATGAAAAGGCATACAGTAAAATACCATCTGATCCTTATATTGCATACGCCTATGCAAGAATACTTGAAATTAAAGGCATGTTGGACAAGGCTTACAAAATCTATAAAAAAATATTAAATTTAAGTTGTGATGATGAAATGTTGATTAAAGTTGTTAATGAGAGAATTGGATTATTAGGAAATCCTGGAGTCAGATAATGAGAGTTAACAGAGGATTCACGCTTATAGAGCTTGCAATGATTCTCGTCATCATTGGGGTTCTTATTGGAATTGGTGCTACGACCTTCAGTATTCTCATAAAAAGGGCAAAATATGCAGAAAGCAAAGAGATAGTAAATGCTGCTGTTGAAGCTATCACTGGGTATGCATCTTCTTCAGGAAAGATACCTACAGTATCAGAACTAAGCAGTGTTGTTAGAACACTTGAAGATTCTTACGGAAAGCCCCTTGTATATGTTTATGACGGAAATCTTACAGCATCTTCACCTTACGGCCACTGCGGATTAAACTCAACTAACATCACCGTTGAAATATGTGATGATCCTTCATGTGCTACATCAACCAAAATAAGTAATGTTGCGTTTTTTATCTTGAGCGGTGATGGGAATTACAATAACCAGACTACCGGTTCTCAAGAAATAACATCTCCAACAACTATACGTGTTTTCCAGTATGGTATAGTAGTTGACAATTATCCCTCAGATATAAATAGATCAGAGCCCTACGATGATATAGTAAAATGGGTTACACTTCACGAACTGCAGACAAAAGAGGGATGTGAATCTTTAACCATAACAACACCATCTCTACTTCCTAATGGAACAGAAGATGCACCTTACAACCATAAGTTAGAAGCAAATGGAGGAAGACCTCCTTACCAATGGGGTTCTTACGATGGAGTAAACTGTAGTATTCCAGCAGTAGATTTGGATCTTGGTAATGGACTTAAGATGAAATCAGATGGAAGTATATATGGAACGATAAATGTTGAGCCATCGTCACCTCCCGGCTCCCTATCAGGATGTAGTTCCAGTATAAATTTAAGTAATATATGTGTTAAAGATTCTGCAGGCAATATTGTAAACCAAAACTTCAGTATCAATGTTTATCCCCAACAGCTAAAAATAGTGACAGAAACTCTGCCTACTGGATATGAAGGAAGTTCATACAGTGTAACCCTTTCAGCCTTTGGCGGTGGAACTACATACATATGGAATATTGTTGACGGAACTCTCCCTGATGGATTAACCTTTAATTCTGACGGAACATTAACAGGTACTATATCTTCCGATTCCGGCTGTTCAAACCCTTCACCATACACATTCACCGTACAGGTATCATCATGTTCTGGCTCATATACAGCTTATAAAGCTTTTGCATTAACCGTTATAGATCCTGACTGCTCAACAGCAGGATCGGGAGGTAGTTCTTGCACCCCTTTTTCCTTAACTCCACCAAGTGGAACAGTTTTTTCTGCAACGGTGGGAACTCCTTTCTCCCAGTCAATAGTACTTTCTGGAGGAAATCCACCAATAAATCTGACATCGTGTACTCCATCCATCTGCAATGGACTCTCATTTAACTGCAGTACCACTGGAGCTTTAATAACAGGAACTCCTCTCACAAACACATCATGTACATTCTCAGTTGGATATACAGACTCATGCTCTCCTCCTCAAAGCATAGTAGGGGTTTATACTGTAAACGTTTCCGTTCCACCTACACCTCCATCATGCAGTCTATCGGCCACACCTTCAGTCGTTCCATACGGAGGTACAACTGATTTAAGCTGGAATATATCGGGATATTTTACTTCAGGATATTTCAGTCCTGTTACAGGAAACTGCACAACAGTTACAGATCCCTCTGGAGTATGCACAACAGGAAGTTTAAATACAGAAGGAATTAATAATTTCACACTTAATGTAACAAACGGAATACTATCAGGAAGCTGTTCTACAGATGTTTATATAGGATGTCAGGGATACAGGGTATGGAATAGTACAGGAAGTGCATACTGTTTCACCGTAGGTGGAACGCAGATAGGTTTAGTATTTGACGGAAGAGAGATAACCAGTTCGGGATCAAGGCTTAATAACGGAGAATTTGTTGAAAGATATAATCCTGTATGTTTCTTTTTATGGTGCAGGTGTGATTACAACGCATCAGACTTTATTGATAGAATCTCATACTCTGATGCTGTGAATGCTGACGTTCAGATAAATGGTGGAGATGGAGATTGTAGAGTAAACTACCTTAACTCAGGATCCGTATCAGATAGATGAACTCAACAGACAACCTTACTTTTACCTGATGTTTTAGCCTTATACATCTTCTGATCAGCCTGTTTTATTATATCAACAACTGATTCATGCTGACTTGTTATGTCCTCAATTCCAGCACTAAACGTTACATTAATGTATAGATCTTCACCACAACATATATAACTCTCAGTTATCTTCTCAAGTAGATTTCTAATAACAGCACATGCATCTCTTTTTTCAGTAAAGGGCATTAATATCAAAAACTCCTCACCCCCGTATCTAAATATAAAATCAGATTTTCTCAGATGATCCTGAAGTTCTTTAGCAAAATTTTGAAGAACACAATCGCCTACAAGATGACCGTACCTGTCATTTATATTCTTAAAATCATCAAGATCAAGCACAACTATAGAAAGAGGTTTTCCTGTCAGTTTTGCTATCTGATACTGGCTATTCAGTATAAAATCCATAGCTTTTCTATTTAATAGACCTGTAAGATGATCTATATTTATACCTTCAAGACTTCTTGCAGCTATATTTACCGTGGCAAGAGATATCAATTTACCAATAAGCTTTATAAGTTCTATATAGTTTGATGTCAGAAGGGTAAATTTTCTCTTTTCAATTGCATAGTATATGCTTGACGAAAGGTTTATAAGCTTGTTGTGAACATCCTTTATTGCCTCTATCTCATCTTTATTTAAGAGTGAAGATATATAATCTTTCTCATCAATATTTTTCCACTGAACATTTGACTGGATATCACAGGTTCTTAATTTTTTTATATCCTCAGTCAGCTTATTAACCCATATAAGATAATCTCTGAGAAATGGTCTCAGTTCTGAGTTCCTATCTTTAACACTCCTCAGCTCTTTCCTTATAATATCCTTATCAGACTTGATCATTTTCTGTAGATAACCGTAAGAGGCAGCATTCTTTACAATACTGAAATAGTTAATCACCTTATCAAATAGTTCCTTTTCTAAACCGCCCTCATTTATAAGTTCTCTGACAACACCCTTTTCTATATTTTCAAGCATATCGATAAAAATATAATAAGGAACAGATATCTCATAATATTCACCGCCTATTAAAAAGAACTTCCTCCTAATCTCCTGAGGCGGAAAATCATAGGATTTTGAGATCACTTCAGATATCTGATTTATTTTTTTATGATCCTTAAAGTAAAGACCTACTCCTTTACATCCAGAAAGATTTTCAAGGTATTTAACCGTATTTGAGAATATAAATTTTTTAATCCTATCATTCATTTTAGAAATCCTTACTTATTAATCTATCTTTTAAATTAATAATAATTTCAAGAAAATCAAGAAATTTACCTTAAAGATAAATATTTTTCCTTGACCCAACCAGTTATATCTCCTTTTTTCACTTTTACCCATTCACCTTCCCTATCAATAATACTAACCATGTCTCCCTCTTTTAAAAGGTAAACAATTTCCGATTCCTTTGAAGGTTTCTCTCTCATGTTTAACATATAAGCCTTTACTTTCATAGAAAGATAGCCGTCTTTTTTTATACTTTCAGTTGAAGCAGAAGGAGATTTACCACTTTCATCTGAATAAAAATAGTAACCAACACCTGAAATTATAAGGATTAAAATAAGAAATAAAACAGGGACACTGCTACTGAAAGAAATTTTTTTAATATTTAACCTAAGACTTTCAGCTCCGGCTTTAACGTGTTTCTTTTCTATTGTAGAACTATTATCAACAAAAGCAGACATTAATGCTCTTTCCATCAAAAGATTAACCTTTCTCAGATTTCCTTCAGTAAACCTGTAAACAAGTCTGTAAACCCCTTCTGATATTTTTACTGCAGGATTTCCAGCCTTTGCAAATCTATAATTGATATATTTAACAGTTTCATCAAAAGAAAGATTTCTAAGATGTGTGATTATTGTTATCCTCTGTCTTAACTGTCTCAACTGTGTAGATTCAAGTTTTTCTTCAAGTTCAGGCTGACCAAGCAAGATTATCTGTAATAGCTTCTCCTTATCCGTTTCCATATTTGAAAGTATTCTGAGCTCTTCAAGTGTTTCGACAGGGAGATTCTGGGCTTCATCAACTATAATCATAACCTTTTTTCCCTCATTTTTCTTGTTAATAAGGAAATCTCTAAGTACTGAGAAAATTTTATTTTTGGAACTGTCTGAAGGAGGCTCAATTCCAAAATCTTCAAGTACAGCTTTAAGAAGCTCCTCCGGTGTGAGATTAGGGAAGAGTATGTAAGCATACTCAATGTTTTCATCAAGCTGGTTAATGAACTTTCTTATAGTTATAGTTTTTCCTGTTCCTGGTTCGCCAATAATAACAGCAAATCCTTCCTCTGAAGTTAAAAGATACTCAAGGGAACCTAAGGCTTCTTGATGAACAGAAGACATATAGAAGTAATCTATATCAGGTGTTATTCTAAACGGATCTTCATCTAAACCGAAAAAATCTAAAAAATCTCTCATTTTTCTAACCTTTTTATATAAGGTTTTATTCCTATTTCGTTCAATCTATCTCTTATCTCAAGAGCTTCTTCCTTAGTATAAGCCTTAATATATACATTTTTCATACCGCCCCTTTCTTCAATTTCAGCCTTTAGATCCGTCATCTTAAATATCTTATCTATAAGAATTTTTGCATTTTTTATATTTCTGAAGGCACCTGCGTATATCCTGTATTTCTCTTTTACAACAGGCTTTTCATGTTCAATATCTGGAATATTCTCACTCTTAACCGCCAAATAAATAGATCTCTCAAATAAACATAAAAAATCACAGACATCTTCCTTAACAGAGTTTTTCTTAACATTTTTATTCTCAACAACTTTTTCTTCTAAGCTTTTAATTATCTGTAGATCTTTTTTTACAATCTGAACTTTTTTTTCCTCATCTCTTCCTTCATTTTTCATATAAAAAAGAAGAAATCCAGACAAGACAGAAAACACAACAAGTCCTGCAAGAATCCTGTGAATATTTTTACTTTCTCCATCCAACCTAAAAACAAAATTTACGTCAGAAAATACTTTTTTTGTCTTTATACTATTAATAATACTACCAAGCCTATCACTACCTGAAAAAATGATAGACAGATCTTTCTCTTTACCAAAAATTCTTAAAAGATTTATTACATCAGTCTGATCAAGTTCTTCAGCATTCTCCACAACAACAAATATCTTTTTGCCAACCTTATCTTTTATTTTATAAAACTCTATCAAAAACTGTTCCAGAGTAAGATTATCATTGGATTTACCTAATTTTTCAAGTATCTGTCTGTATATATCTCCCGATTTTGGAGAAACAAATAAAACTCTTTTGTCTATATCTATACTATTTATAAGATCCATCAAAAAAAGGGACACAAATCTGCTGTTCTTTCCATATAAAAATCCTTTCTGACCACCATCCCTGAGGAGTATCTTCAATATAAGAAAGATCTCTTGATTTTTTTTATTGAGATGCCTCATATAATCCTCGCCGTGTATTTCATATTATTATAAAATAAGAAGAATATTATGGTGGAGAAGATATGGAACTACAGGGGAAGAATGCATTAATAACAGGTGCATCTAAAAGAATAGGAAAGGAGATAGCACTTTTTTTGGCTGAAAAAGGGGCAAATGTGATCATACATTACAACAGATCAGAGGAGGAAGCTGAGAAAGTAAGAAAAATCGCTGAGGATTTTGGCGTTAAAGCTATAAAAATAAGGGCTGATCTGGAGAAAAAAGAGGAGATAGAATTTCTTATAAAGGAAAGTTTACTCATGTTCAGGAGGATAGATATATTAATTAACAATGCATCAATATATTTCAAAACACCTTTAAAAGATATAGATATGAACATAGTTGACAAATTTTATTCAGTCCATATTAAAGCACCGTTATTTCTGTCAAAAAGCATTGGGGAAAATATGTACAAAAATAGGTATGGGAGAATAATAAACATTATTGATTATGCACCATTAAGACCTTATAAAGATTATTCAGCATATATAATAACAAAAGGGGGGCTCTACACAATGACCAAGGTTTTAGCAAAAGAGCTTGCTCCCTATGTTCTTGTCAACGGAATTCTGCCTGGTCCTATAGTTCCAGCTGATAATATTGAGAATATTAACTTTCCTTTAAAAAAAACAGTGCTTAAGAAATGGGGTGGTGAAAAAGAGATATGTAAAGCTGTTGAATACTTTATAAAAACTGAATTTACAACAGGAAGTTTTATTCCTGTTGAAGGAGGAAGATTGATTTGCTAAAAAATAGTATAACATTTCTGGGTACAGGCGGCGGCAGGGTTGTTGTTTTCAGACAGATAAGATATTCAGGAGGTATCTGGCTTAATATTGAAGGGACAAACATACTTATAGATCCTGGTCCCGGATCGCTTATAAGAATATTTGAGTTTGGTCTTGATCCAAGAGATATAGATATTATAGCTGTTTCACACAGACATCTGGATCACTGTTCAGATATTAACGCTGTTATTGAGTCGGCAACAGATAGTAAGAAAAGACCTTTAAAACTTCTCGTAGCACCTGACGATGTTACAGATGGTGATGATCCAGTTTTGCTCAAGTACATTAAGGAAGGAATCGAAAAAATCGAGCATACAGAGGAAGGAAAAGAGATACTATTTGGAGATCTAAAAATAAAATCACCTGTAAAACATATACACAAAGGCGCAAAAACATTTGGACTACAGTTCAGCACGAAAAATAAAACTGTTGTTTATATTCCATGTGGAAAATTTTACGACAGGATGCTGACAGATTACCCTGAAAATACGGATCTTATGATTTTTAATACAACTTTTCCAAAACCTGTAGATGGATACTACCATCTTTCTGTTGTTGATGTTGAAAAAATGATAAAAAAGCTAAAACCAAAAAAGGCAGTTCTTACACATTTCAGTATTCCTATGCTGAAAGCTGATCCATCTAAGCTTGCTAAGAAGATAACTAAAACAACTGAAATACCTGTTACAGCTGCAAAAGATGGAATGAGAATATATTTTTAGAGGAAACCATGAAAGGAATTGTAGTAGGTGGAGGAATTATAGGACTTTCAACTGCAAGATCTCTTTTAAAATCAGGATACAGTATAACTGTGATTGACAAAGAAAGTATAGGAAGAGGTGCATCCTGGAGCTCAGGAGGTATGCTTGCCCCTCAGTCTGAAGGGCTTGGAAAAGGAGTTTTTTTAGATCTCTGTATAAAAAGTAGAAGTATGTATAAAGATTTTATACAGGAACTTGAGTATGAAACTGGTATAGATACAGGTTACTGGGAATCTGGCATAATATGTCCCGCTTTCTCCGAAGAAGAGTCCTACCTGCTCAAAAAAAGATTGGATGAATATCTATCAATAGGCTTAACAGGAGAATGGCTTGACAGAAAAGATCTGGAAAAGATACACCCTCATTTAAATATAAATATAAAAGGTGGTGTTCTTTATGATAAAGATGGTCAGGTTGATAGTAGAGCTCTAATGAAAGCTCTTGTTAAATCAGTTAAAAATTATAATGCAGATATAATTGAAGACTGCAAGGTATTGGGAGTAGAAGAAAAGAACGGTAGGTTTTTTAGATTAAAAACTGAAAAAGGATACATATACGGTGATTTCTGTATTATAAGTGCCGGTGCATGGTCAGGTAATATAATTGATATACCTGTTTTCCCTGTGAAAGGGGAGATGATCGCTATAGATAATCCAGATATTTCTTTAAGTAAGATATTTTACAGTTCTTACGCTTATATAATACCAAGAAAAAACAAGACCAGAGTAGTCGTTGGTGCTACAGAAGAAAAAGTCGGCTTTAAAGAAGGAAATACAGTAAAAGGTGTTAAAAAGCTGCTAAACGGACTTGTTCAGACCTTTCCTGATATGGAAAACAGAAACATTATAGAGATATGGTTTGGCTTCAGACCTGCAACCCCTGATTTTCTCCCAGTATTGGACGAGAGCTGGATAAAAAATCTATATATCTCTACAGGTCATTACAGGAATGGTATTCTTTTAGCACCTATTTCAGCGAAATTAATATCTGAACTTATTGAAAAAAAGGCCGGAAATATTTATACACAAAAATTCAGTCATAAGAGATTCAGAAGGTGAGTTATGGAGAGAACACAGAATATAAAACCGTTTATAGTGATGGATATTGTCAAAAAAGCATCTAAAATAAAGGATGCTGTACATTTTGAGATAGGTGAACCAGATCTTCAGCCCCCTCCAAAAGTCTGGGAGCTTGCAGAAAAAGCCGTAAAAGACAGAATGAATTTCTATACGGAAAGTTTTGGACTTTTAACCCTCAGAGAAAGAATATCACAATTTTATTATGAAAAATATAGAGTTAGTGTGTCTCCAGATAGAATAGCTCTGACAGTTGGAACATCCGGTGCTTTCCTCGTGGCCTATTCTATACTTCTTAATAGAGGTGAGAGGATAGCGTTGCCTGATCCATCTTATCCATGTTACAAAAATTTTGCTTATCTCCTTGATATACAGCCTGTTTTCGTCCCTGCAGGTAAGGAATCAGGATATATACTAAATCCTGACATTTTAAGAAATTATAGAGATATAAAAGCTGTTCACATATCTTCCCCATCAAATCCTGTTGGGAATCTATACAAAGAAAAGGATCTTAAGGATCTCATACAATACTGTGAGGATAACGGAATATACCTCATCTCAGATGAGATATACCATGGACTTGTTTACAATGGCAAAGAAAATACCGCTCTCGAATTCTCAAAAAATGTTATAGTTATAAACGGATTTTCAAAATATTTTTGTATGCCCGGTTTTAGGCTTGGATGGATCGTACTTCCTGAAAAGTTTGTTAGAAAAGCTGAGATAGTTATCCAGAATGTTTTTATATCCCCGCCAACTATAAGCCAGTTTTCTGCCCTTGGAGCTTTTGATTATACATATCTTGAAAAAAACAGAAATATATTTAAAAAAAGAAGGGATTTTCTCCTTAATGAGCTCAAGGATATATTTGATATAGATATAAAACCTGAAGGAGCATTTTATATCTGGGCGAATATTGAGAAATATTCTGATAATGCACTTTATTTTTCTAAAGAACTTCTTGAAAAAATACATGTTGCTGTAACTCCTGGAATTGATTTCGGCTCTAACAGAACGGACAGGTATATAAGATTTGCATACACGAGAGACATTAAGGAACTTCAGGAAGGCATAAGAAGATTAAAAAGCTATCTCACATAAAGCACACACCTGCAGGACATTCGCCTTTTAAGTGTGTCTCAAACTCTTCAGGAAACTTTTTCAAAGCATCAGATACAGCCTGGGGAGCTGAAAATCCAAGTCCACATATAGAACCAGCGGGAATATTTTCAGAAAGATGTTTCAAATATTCCAGATCTTTATTAGTTCCTCTCCCTTCCTTAATCTTTTTTAAAATATTGTACTGTTCATAAGTGCCTACACGGCAAGGAGTGCACTTTCCACAACTTTCATGATAAAAGAAGTTTGTAACAACAAGAAGGGAATCAATAATACAGTCATCTTCATCGAGAACTATGGTTGTTCCCGTTCCTCCAAACCCTTTTGGTGAATAATCCATGGGCATATCTAAATCTTTTTCTGAGTAAACACCAAGGGCTCCTGAAAATACAGCTTTAAATTTCTTACCATCTCTCACTCCCCCTGCCATATCAATAAGCTCTCTTAATGTTATATCCATGGTTGCTTCATAAACACCTGGCTTTTTAACTTTTCCGCTAATGGGAAAAAGCTTTGGGCCGTAAAATCCAGATGGTCCTATATTCATAAAATACTGTTCATATGTAACTATAATTGGGATATTAGATAATGTTTCCACATTATTAACAACCGTTGGTTTTCCGTATATTCCAATCTGGGCAGGATATGGCGGTCTTAATCTTGGATGTCCTCTTTTTCCCTCAAGGCTCTCTATTAGTGCTGTCTCTTCCCCGCATATGTAAGCCCCTGCTCCCCTATAAACTTTTATATCAAAAGAAAAATCTGTACCAAGTATTTTCTCACCTAAGAAACCGTAAGATTTAGCTTCTTCAATCGCATTTTCAAGTATAAGATATCCTGCAGGATACTCGCCTCTTATATAGATATATCCTTCTCTTGCTCCAAGGGCATAACCTGCGATTATCATTCCTTCAAGTAAAAGATGGGGATCCCTCTCTACAATAATTCTATCTTTAAATGTTCCTGGCTCGGACTCGTCACAGTTGCATATCAGGTACCTTGGTTCTGGATTCATCAAAGCGAATCTCCACTTCCTTGCTGTGGAAAATCCTGCACCACCTCTTCCTCTTAAAGTACTTTCTTCCACAAGAACAACAATATCTTCAGGTTTCAGTCTTTCTAAGGCTTTTTTCAATGCTGAGTATCCACCTGTAGTAACATACTCTTCTATATCTACAGTTCTGTTCTCTTTAGCCCTTCTTAAAAGAAGATTAAGATTACTTTCAACATGTATATCAGGTATATACGGTATTTTGTCTCTTATATCCATATTTTACCTCATCAGTCATACCTTTTTAGTATTTCCTTCAGATCCTCATCAGACTTTATCTTACTGCCATCATACAGATCATCATTTATAAGGAAAGCCGGTGCTATTGCACAGCTTCCTATACACTCAACAAGCTCAATATACCATCTTCCATCAGGGCTATTTTTACCTACATCAGCACCTGTTAGTTTTTTTATTTTTTCAAGTAAGATCTGATATCTTCCAAGATGACATGGAAGATTTCTACATACCCTGATATGATTCTTAGCATTTTTCCTATGTCTGAACATATCATAAAAAGAGACAATACCTTCTATATCTGCTGGTGGTATATTAAGATAGTCTGCCAACTCGTAAACGGCCTGATCGGGTATATCTCTGTATTTACTCAAAATCTCATGTAGTGAAGGTATTACTGCCTGACGAGTTAATGGAAATTTTTTCAAAAATCCATCTATCTTCTCTACAATGTCAGGTGTAAGATAGATATATTCTCCCATTATATCCTCTTAAGACACGTATGCTCCGTTTTCAATATCTCCATCTACAGTTAAAAGCCTCAGTCTTTTATCATCCTTTGCGGCAAGGATCATACCTTTTGATTCTATTCCAAAGATCTTTCTTGGTTTTAGATTTGTGAAAATAACTATTTTTTTACCTACAAGTTCTTCAGGTGTGTAAAACTGAGCAATTCCTGAAACTACAGTTCTCTTTTCATCGCCTATATCAACAGTAATCTTTAAGAGCTTATCAGCCTCTGGAACTTTTTCAGCCTCTACAACCTCACCCACTCTAAACTCAAGTTTGGCAAAATCATCAATTGTTACCACATTCTCTTCCTTAACTTCTTTCAACTTTTCCTCCTCCTTTTCAGTTTCTATACGGGGAAAGAGAGGCTTTATTTTTTTCTTTATCTTTGTTCCTTCAGGAAAGGAATAAGGTTCCAATTTAAAATTAAGTTCTTTGATTCCAAGATAATCTAATGCCGTATTCATCTTTTCAGGCATAAATGGTTTTAAAAGGTAAGATATAAGCAAAAGGCCGTCAGCTATAGTGTAAAGAACAGTATTTAAATAACTGTTTTCTTCTTTTCTTAACTTCCACGGCTCTGTTTTTACTATATATTTATTGAGAAAATCAATAAAATCCCAGACAACTTCCAGAGATTTATTAAACTCTAACTTAGATATATGATCGTCGAAAGTATCTAAGGTATATTTGTATAACTCTTTATACTCTTTTTCAAGCTCTGTAGTTTTTTCAAGATAATTTACTATACCTTTATTGAACTTATTTATCATTGACAGCGATCTTGAAAAAAGATTTCCAAGATCGTTTGCAAGATCAGAATTTATCCTCCCGATAACAGCTTTTCTTGAAAAGTCACCATCAAGTCCAAAAGGAACTTCTCTCATCAAGAAGTATCTTAGCTGATCAACACCATATTCATTAGACGCCTCAAATGGATCTATAACATTTCCAAGCGATTTTGACATCTTATGTCCCTCAACAGTCCACCAACCATGGGCAAAAACAGTCTCAGGAACTTCAAGACCAGCACTCATAAGGAAGGCTGGCCAGTAAACAGCATGAAACCTAAGTATATCTTTACCAACTATATGAATATCTGCAGGCCAGAACTCATTTGGTGAAGGTGGGTAATCAACTGCAGTCAGGTAATTAGTTAAAGCATCAAACCATACATATACCGTATGATCAGGATCAAACGGAACCTGTATTCCCCATTTTACCCTTTCCCTTTTCCTTGAAACAGAAAGATCCTTCAGTCCCTGTTTAACAAATGATACCACCTCATTTTTCCTATATTCTGGCATTATAAATTCAGGCTTTTCTTCGTAAAGTTTTAAAAGTCTGTTCTGATATTTAGATAGTTTAAAAAAGTAGCTTTCTTCTTTTACCTTTTCACATGGTTTTAGATGAATGGGACATTTATAATCATACTCCTTAATCTCGATCTCTGTCTTAAATTCCTCACAGCCTACACAGTACCAGCTTTCATATTCCGAAAGGTATATATCTCCATTATCATAGCATTTTTGAAATATATATTGGACAGCTTTTATATGATCTGGATCTGTCGTTCTTATAAACCTGTCGTATGATATATTTAAAACTTTCCATAACTCTTTAAATTTTTTATGGGTTATATCTGCAAGCTCTTTTGGAGACAATCCTTTTTCCTCTGCAGATTTTTGAATTTTGAGGCCGTGCTCATCAGTACCTGTAAGGAAAAATGTTTTAATTCCTTTCTGTCTAAAGTATCTTGCCAGAACATCAGCTGCTATTGTTGTGTAAGCATGACCAAGATGTGGAAGATCATTAACGTAGTATATAGGAGTAGTTACATAAAATTTCTGCCTTTCCATTAATTACCTCTTTAATTAATAAAGCTAATCCTTAGTATATCAGCTTGAAAACGATTTTTAAAGATTACTTTGATTTCAAGATTTATCAGGTATATCATTAATGATAAAATTGTGATAGCACTTACCAGGAGGGAGCGATGTCAATAAGATTTGGAACTGACGGATGGAGAGCTGTTATAGCAGATCAGTTTACATTTGATTCTGTTTCTAAAGTTGCACAGGCACATGCAGACCATCTTAAAAATAAAAAAGGAAAAAAAGTGGTTGTAGGTTACGATCCAAGATTCATGTCTGAGGATTTTGCCTATGTGGTTGCTGAGGTTTTTTCAAGTAATGGATTTTATGTTGTACTCTCATCATCAATCTGTACAACACCAGCACTTGCTCTTGCAACCAAAGAGTTAGAAGCAGATGAAGGAATAATGATTACAGCATCCCACAACACATATAGATACAATGGATATAAGATAAAAGGTGGTTATGGAGGACCTGCAACACCTGAAATAATAAAAGAAGTTGAGAAAAAAATTGGAGTATCTGAGGTAAAACTGGGTATCACAAAATGGGAAGAGTTAGATTTAAACAGTCTTTATATAAAAAAGCTTAAAAGTTATATTTTGCCAGAGCTTTTCAAACAAAAAATAGAAAAGGTAGTCCATGATCCTATGCATGGTTCTTCAATGGGACTTTTATCAAGGTTGCTTGAAGACACATTTATAGATGTTTCAGAGATAAACCACTACAGGGATCCATACTTTGGAGGACACCATCCAGAACCTATTGATAAGAATCTCTCCCTCTTGAAAGGAAAAGTTGTTGCTGAAGAGGCTATCGTTGGAATTGCAAATGACGGAGATGGAGACAGGGTAGGAATAGTTGATGAGGCAGGTGAATTTGTCAACACACAGATAGGATACGCTCTTCTTCTTTTACACACGTTAAGGAATAAAAACATTGAAGGTGGAGTCGCAAAAACTGTATCAACCTCCTATCTCGTTGATAGAATATGCGAAAAGGAAAATAGAAAACTTTATAAAACACCTGTCGGATTTAAATATATAGCTGATATTTTCCTAAAGGAAAAACTGGCTTTTGGTGGAGAGGAATCTGGCGGATATGGATTTGGATTTCATATACCTGAAAGAGACGGTCTTCTATCAGGTCTTATGATAGTAGAAATGATTCTGCTCCATGGAAAGCCATTAACAAAGATAATTGAAGATCTTTTCTCAGAGTTCGGAACAGCTTATTACAAAAGGGAAGATCTTAAAGTAGAAGGTAATAAAGGTAGAATGCTTGTTGAAAGATTAAAAAAAGAACCTCTAAAAGAGCTTTCAGGTTTGAAGATTAAAGAAATAGATATGACAGACGGTGTGAAATTTATTTTTGAGAATGATGGATGGGTTCTTTTCAGAGCCTCTGGAACAGAACCTGTTCTTAGAATATACGTTGAGATGCCTGAGAAATCTCAGGTAGAAAAGATATTGGAAGAAGCAAAAACATTAATTGGAGGATAAAGATGGAACAGCACATTTATCATCCTTTCGATGTAAGAATGACTGAGGATGAGGAAATTATTGCTATTGTTGAGCCTGACAGCTACATACAGGAAATGATAGAAAATGATAAAACATGCTGGGAGGTGGATGTAGATGTAGATTATGATGAAGAAGAGCACGAACCATACCTTATGATCACCCTTATAAAGGATAATGGTCAGATATTTATGGCTTTTCCATACGGCGAAGCATGGGATGCCCTTTCTGAAAAGGGAGTCATCACTGTAGCACTTCTAACACAATTTGATCTTGATCACGGAAATGTCCACGATGCTATAACAATATCAATTGAGCTTGATCCTTTTTTAAAAGGCTACATAGCAGGCGCAGAAAGAATGTGGGAAGCTGTAAGCGAGGAAGTGGAAGGGGAACATGAGGAATAAAAATGATCGTAAGATTTAAAAGAAAAGTAAATTTTTATGAAACAGATGCACAGGGCATAGTTCATCACTCAAACTATCCAAGATACTTTGAGGAGGCAAGAGGATACTATCTCGAGAATTTAGGCTTTCCATATTCTGATATAAGGAATAAATTGAATACGGATATAGTTATTCTGGAAATAAATATTAACTATAGGCATCCCCTCGTTTACGGAGACAGTTTTGAGATAATTACAGAACTGGATATAGAAAACAGGTATTTTTTCAACTTCAGATACACAGTAAAGAAAAAAAATGAAACTATATCCACGGGTAAAACAAGACACTGCTGTATAAGTAGGAGTAATAAAAAGATGATCCCGATTCCAGACGAACTTAGAAATAAATTAGATTAATGGTGCCCAGGGCGGGAGTCGAACCCGCACGCCCTTTCGGGCACTACCCCCTCAAGATAGCGCGTCTGCCAATTCCGCCACCTGGGCGAGTGAGGATATATATTATATGAAAAAGGAGAAAATTTTGCAAGTAGTTTATATAGAAGAAGGGGCTGATCTTGACGCATTTTCCTCAGCATATGGGATAACACTGCTTTATCCCGAGGCAAAAATACTGCTTCCACACGCGATATCACCTACGGTAAGACTAACAATAAATAGATTCAAAGATATACTTGAAAAAAAGATCGTAAGAAAAAGAGATATAAATCAGATAGAAAGACTATTTTTAGTCGATACATCAAATATAAAAAAAGTAAAGCAGTACCTTAAAGACCTTATCTCAGAAAAAACAGAAATACAAATATATGACCATCACCCATCAAAGCTAAAAAAAACTGATAATTTAAAAATTTTTTTCAGGAAAACCGGTAGTGCTACAACAATAGTCACACAGAAATTAATAGAAAGAAATATACAGATAAAGTCTGAAGATGCTACGCTTCTGCTTTTAGGTATATATGAAGATACAGGTTCTTTTACATACAGCATAACAAAACCTGAAGATCTTAAAGCAGCAGCTTTTTTACTCAGTAAAGGTGGAGATCTGGAAACTGTAAGGACAATCCTCGAGAGAAGAATAGATGAAAAACAGATAAATATAGTTCAACAGCTTATTGAGAATATCCAGTACTTTCCGGTTAAAAATAAAAAAATAATAATATCAGTTGCTTACAGTAAAGAGTATATACCTGATATATCTGCTCATCTACATCTTATTAAACCTTTTCAGGAAGTAGATGCTTTTTTTGCAGTAATAAACGCTTCAGGAAAGATCAGCATTATAGGAAGATCTAAAACAAAGGAAATAAACATAGGAAAGATTCTTTCTTACTTGGGAGGAGGTGGTCATTATGCTGCGGGGAGTGCAATGATTAAAGGTATGACTACACAGGAGATAAAAACATACCTTGAGAACATTCTTATAGGGGAGTTTTACAGAGATCAAAGAATATCAAATATTATGTATAAAAATGTTATAAAGGTTGAGAAATCAAAAATATTAAAAGAGCTAAGGGATGTGATACAAAAAGTTCCTGTTATATTTGTTATAAACAGGGAAGGTAAGTTTGATGGGATAGCACTTTCAAAAGTTTTAAAAGAAAGCATAAGACACGGTATTGATGATGTACCTATTGAAAATTTCGTTATTGACAATGTTGTTACATTTGAGGAAGATATGCCTGTGGCAGAAGCAGAGAAATTCCTTATAAACTCATCACAGGATTATTTCCCTGTTCTGAAAAGAGGTTATCCAGTCGGTATAGTCTCAAGAAATTATCTTCTGAAAGTTCTCCACGGTCAGGTTTTTGATTTTGAGAAGGACATTTTTATAACAAGGGAGAGGATAAAACCAAAATACCTTAACTACAGGGAAAAATTAAAACAGCACCTTCCTGTAGAGGTAATTGATGAATTAAAAAAGATAGGAATAATATCAAAAGAGTTAAATTTCAGATCTTATCTTGTTGGGGGAATTGTAAGAGACATCGTTATGAGAAGGAAAAATCTTGATATAGATATCATTGTCGAGGGAGACGCTGTAGAGCTTGCAAGAAGATATGCTGCCGAAAATAAGTATAAATACTACTATTTTGAAGAATTTATGACAGCACAAGTAACACTTCCTTCAGGACTTAAGATAGATTTTGCAACAGCAAGAAAGGAGATTTATGATTATCCAGGAGCTTACCCGAAGGTAAAAAAAGCCACAATAAAGGAGGATCTTTACAGAAGAGATTTTACAATAAATACACTTGCAGTTGAGATCACTGAAGACAACTTTGGAACATTAATAGATTTTTTTAACGGATTAAGGGACATAAAAGATAAAGTTATAAGAATACTTCACCAGTTAAGCTTTATTGAGGATCCTGTTAGAATCCTAAGAGCAGTAAGATTTGCAGGAAGATTTGGCTTCAAGATAGGGAAGATGACAGAAAAACTTCTTAAACTTGCTATTGATGAAAATCTGCTTCTTGTTGCACCAACAGGAAGGGTAAATACTGAACTGTCTTACTCATTTAATGAAGAAAAAGCTACAGAGATCATTTATCTG
>Ga0256914_1000118_pt1 | contig 76097 bp, 62 predicted proteins | sample HulkmetaG_FD_191571 | JGI IMG/M metagenome (GOLD analysis project Ga0256914, IMG submission 191571) | Hydrothermal chimney microbial communities from Main Endeavour vent field at the Juan de Fuca Ridge, Pacific Ocean - Hulk | ecosystem: Environmental > Aquatic > Marine > Hydrothermal vents ...
CTCACCCACTTTTTCGGTTATTCGGACAAATTAGATCTGAACAGCCGAGAATAAAATCGAACGCAAAAAAGCAGGATCGAACAATGAGAAATTTTAAACAGCTTACCCAAACATCTTTTTTATTCTTTTTCCTTTTTATTGGTATTTTAACCGCGCAACAAGAAAGCATTTTCCCGGAACTAACCGGGCAACAGCTTATCGACAGCCTGCGTGCCAATTACAAACCCGCGCATGTCTTAAGCTATGATGACGCACGCGATAAAATGTTCGGTAAGATCGACAATTACAATGACAGCGTACGCTGCGTGTACAGCGGTTACACCATTTACATCGATCCGAATAATGATCCCAGTACCGATGCCTACAACAAAGATATGAACACCGAACACACCTGGCCGCAAAGCCTGGGAGCCGGCGATGGCAATGCACGAAGCGATTTGCAACATCTTTTTCCTGTTCGAGCTGAGGTTAATTCATCAAGGGGTAATGATCCGTATGCGGATATTTTGGATACGGATACCGATAAATGGTGGCGTAACGATTACTATCTTACAACAATCCCGACTTCTCATATTGACGAATACAGCGAAAAGGACAATGACGGTTATTTTGAGCCCAGAGAAGATCATAAAGGGAATGCGGCGCGGGCGATATTTTACATTTACACCATGTACAAAGACCAGTTAGACACGACGTTTTTCTACATTCAAAAAGAAACTTTGCGGCGCTGGCACAACCAAGATCCGCCCGATGCCCGCGAATACGAGCGAGAAGATCGCATTGCTCCTTATCAGGACGGTAAAAAGAATCCTTTTATTTTAGACACTACCCTCGTACGCAGAGCCTATTTCGAAGAAAGTTCCGATACCACCGGAGGAGGCGGTAGCGGCGGCGGTTCCTCGGCCCAGCCTGGCGATATTGTCATTACGGAAATCATGCAAAACCCCGATGCCGTTTACGATTCTGACGGCGAGTGGTTTGAAATTTACAATAACAGCGACCACGATATCGATTTGAACGGATGGATTATTAAAGATTTGGACACGGACTCACACACCATTTCGTCCAGTATTATTATCAGCCCGGGACAATACATTGTTTTGGGCCGCAATGCAGACAAAGCAACCAACGGCGGTGTGGATGTAGCGTATCAGTATTCTAATTTCGACTTGGCAAATAGCGCGGATGAAATACAGATTTTATTGCCGGACGGTTCTACCGAAATCGATCGTGTGCAGTATGATGGGGGAATTAATTGGCCGGACCCGACCGGGGCATCGATGTATTTTAAAGGATCGCCTGATGAAGACAATAATATCGGTAGTCAATGGGCGGTTTCTGATTTGCCCTGGGAAGGAAGCGCAGGTGATTACGGTACGCCTAATTATGCAAATACCGTAGCCTTAATTGACCAAACATCGCTTTCCGTACCCTCAAATTATTCATTAACCAATTATCCCAATCCTTTTAATCCATCCACCATACTTATCTGGAATTTGGATAAGGATTGTAAGGCGGAGATCTCACTTTATGCGATTAACGGGCAAAAAATTGTTACCTTGGTTAACGGATTTGAGGTTGCCGGTCAACACCGAATTCAATGGAACGGTACCGATCGTTTTGGCAAGCGTGTATCTGCAGGTGTTTATTTAGCCCGATTAAAAGCAGGCAGTAAAGTAGTATTACGAAAATTGGTGTTATTGCGATGATATAATAAAGCCAAAAACATTACCTTACCCAATATGCTTTATGCAGATAGCGCGGATATTAAAGAATCAATGCCAATTTGTGGGTGAGATCTGGCGGAAACTTATATGTACATTACCGGAAAGGAAAAAAGAGGAAGAATGAACTACGAATTAAAATCGGCTACCACGGAATGGCACGCATCCCCTTCTCCCCTTTCTTAATTTAATTCGGCCAAGAAACCAAATCGAAATCACCGAGTAACGAATACGCAATTCAACCAATCTGGTTCACGCCAATTTGCAGATATGCGCAAAAAAGTAAAAGAGCTCTGCGCATAAAATATTGCTTACGGCGTTGATCGATTTAACGATTAAACCATTCAACGAATTCAAGAATTTAGGAGACTTTTATTACGAATATTAAAGTAAAAAGTCGGGGCGAGAGGATTTGAACCTCCGACCTTACGGTCCCGAACCGCACGCGCTGCCAGACTGCGCTACGCCCCGATTAATAATAAGAAATGCAAATAGAAGATGCCAAATTTAGCAAATAGAACATATCCTGTCAACTAAAAAACATATTTAATCAAAATAAATCCACCTACCAAAAGAACGGCAAAAGCCAAACTTACCCAATTTAGGTATTTATCGATAAATTTTTTGATCGGTTCTCCGAAATACCATAATAAATATGCCACTAAAAAGAATCGCCCTGCTCTGCCAATACCCGAAGCAATGAGAAAAATGGGAAAATTGATTTTAAATGCACCGGCAGATATTGTAATCACTTTGTATGGAATGGGAGTAAACCCGGCCGTAAATACAACCCAAAAATTCCATTCATCGTACAAATGTTTTACTTTAAGGAAAACCGGCTCGTCAAATCCGGGAATGTGAGAAAAAAAGAATGTGGCAATTGGTGAATAGGTATTCGGATCGCTCCACCACAGCCAATGCCCAATAGCATATCCCATGGCTCCTCCTAACAACGAGGCCACCGAGCACAGTAAGGCAAATTTAAACGCCTTATGCCGCGCTGCTATTATCAAAGCGATTAAAAATGCATCCGGAGGAATGGGAAAGAAGGATGATTCTGCAAAGGCCCAAACAAATAAAACAATTCCGGCATACGGGGTTTCGGCCCATTGCATTAACCAGTCGTAGGTTATTTTAATGATATTCTTTTTTTCGGATTTTTCTATTGCCATCCGTGTGCTCCCTTAAGTGGTACAAAATGCAATTTGTGAATTTTTTTCTCCAAAATTTGTTGATCCTGTTTAACAAACAATGTTAAAATTTGTTCGTCTTTACTGCCAATGGGGATTAACAAACGCCCGCCGTTTTTTAATTGGGAAAACAAATGTTCAGGTTTGTCGGGAGATCCGGCCGTAAAAACAATGGCATCGTACGGAGCATGTGCCGCCCATCCTAATGAACCGTCTCCGATGCGAATTAAAACACGATATCCATACCCTAATTGTTTGAAACGACGTTCGGCACGGACAGCCAATTCGCGAATTTTTTCGATACTGAAAACCGTGACGCCCAATTCGCATAAGACGGCTGCCTGATATCCGGAACCCGTGCCGATTTCAAGCACGCGTTCTCCCTGTTTCGGATTTAATATTTGGGTCATCAGGGCGACGGTAAATGGATGCGATATGGTTTGTCCGAAACCAATGGGCAAGGCCTTTTCGTCATACGCTTGTAATTCCATTCCCTGGGCCACAAAAAAATGTCTCGGAATCTTGCGCATGGCTTGCAAAATACGCGCATCCTGAATTCCCTGTTCTTGCAAACGACGGATCATTTCTTCGATTTTTTTTTCGTAAATCATGAACGCACCAATTCTCCCAATATTATTTTCAGAAAACGTATGGTATCGTTTACGTGTTTGATATACGATTTCTGTCCGTTGTAAATGGTAGGAACGGACACAAAACCGAAAGAAAATCCTTGTTTGGCGGCCTTTATGATCAATTCGGTTTCTATTTGAAATCCATTTTCCTCAAGAAGAACGGATTCGATAACCGTACGGCGCAGAAGGCGAAAACCGCATTGACTGTCAGGAATTTTAATGCCGGTAATCCATGATGTGATAAGCGATGAGACCGTATTGGAAAAAATGCGCGACCAAGGCATAATACCCAATTTTCGCACCCGATTTCCGATGACGATATCGCAGTTGCATTCATTGATATGTTTAATAAATTCCGGAATCGAATCCACGGGATGTTGACCGTCCGCATCCATCATCAAAAGAAACGCACTGTTTTTGTTTTTTAAAAATTGTTTCATTCCGATACGCAAAGCCTTGCCTTTACCGCTATTGGATTTTAGTCGAATTAAATGTACAAACGGGAATTGGTCTACGGTAAGGGCCGTATTATCAGTCGAACCGTCATCGACCACAATTACGGAATTGGGACGTACGTTTAATTTTCCAATGGAAGCCAAAATCGTAGGAAGCGTTTGACGAGCGTTAAAGGCCGGAATGAGGATATCGTATGAAAGGTTCATGTAAATGTGTTCCTTTACCGCATGGGAATTAGCAGAAATGCCCGAATAAAATAAAGGGGATTGATTTTCAATCCCCTTTTTATGTCGGAGCGACTGGATTCGAACCAGCGACCCCTTGAACCCCATTCAAGTGCGCTTCCAGGCTGCGCCACGCTCCGATCGATTCAAATTTAAATACATTCGCAATGGAATGCAAGAGTTAGGGCAACTTTATTTTTTGATAACAATAAGTAACCATATTAAGTAAAATAGTATGTCTGCTATCCTATTACATACGGAAAAATGGATGATCCGAAATTTCAAAAAAAAAATCGGCAATCGTAAAAATACAATTGCCGATTTTTTTAATATTGGGAATCATCTTATTTTAGTAAAATCATCTTCTTTACCGTTTGAAAATTCCCCGCTTTATAAAGGTAGAGATAAATTCCGGATGCTACTTTGCGGCCGTGGGCATTGGTTCCGTCCCAAACAACGGAATGAAAACCAGCAGTTTGTAAGTTGTCGATTAATGTTCGGATTTTGACCCCGTTTGTGTTGTAGATGGTTAAAACAACCCGAGCGGTATGCGGTAGTTGGTAACGGATTGTTGTGGTGGGATTAAACGGGTTAGGATAATTTTGTCCGATGGCAAAAGTGAGCGGTAACCCGTTTGCGGATCGAATGTCGGATGTCTTGGGTTTTAAGGTAAAATTAACATTCGAAACAGTATCCTGATCTACGCTGATATTATCGACCGATTCCGGTGATGCATCATAGTTTTCTTTGAAAGCTCTAACCGAATATGTTCCGCGTCCGAGACCAGTAAAAGCGTAGTATCCGGAGGCGTCACTAACGGTTGTATCGACTTTGTCGCCACTCAGGTACACTTGAACTCCGCTGTCGTCTTGGGAGTCGGTTAAATCCACATAACCTTCGATAACGCCATGGGTGCGATCGGCAAGTAGGTATGCAACCGTGTTTTCGAGTAATTGTTTGGCGACGGTCTGGTCACTCATTACGTCAAAATTGAATCCGTAATAAACCGTTTGTGCGGAAGTAGTATCCGTATCGGGATCGTAAACCAAAATGCCCATCGAAGTAGCGTAAGAATTCGTTCCGTAAACCACGTAAGCCGGAGCAATCGGATCCTGTGCATCTTGATCACCATAGGAACCATAATTGATTGTCAATGTGGTTGGTAAGGTATTCGGAATGGTAACAAGAGGATGTTGACTGTAATTATTAATCAAATTCAAGGAACCAGCGTTGTCTGTACGCCAATTTTGTACGTGCAAAACATTTTGGGCAAAGGAACTGTATCCCGGGCTTTTTAAAGCATCATAGCCTACTTCTCCGCCTTCGATTAATAATTTATGGGTTGAATCGCTCACCCAATTTTCCAGCTTGGTGCGGTAATTGGCATCTGAAACGGGCGACTGATTGGCTCCGCTGGATGAAATAATCAGATCGTAATGGGTAAAATCACTATCTAAAGCAGCAGCAACCGAGACGGTAACCGTTTGGTAGCCAAGATCATTCAGGTAGGAAGCCATTGTATTGGCCGATTTTCCATACGAATCTTTTGCGCGCTCATATCCGCCTTTATCATCGGGGACAGATGTTTTTGATGACGGATCGTCATTAACTATCAAAATTTTTCCTTTACTCTGAATAATTTTGAAGGTGTAGTAGCCATTGGCGGGATTTTCGCTTTGGTTGTGATTAGCGGAAATATCGATGGCCTTTATTTTGTAAAAAACGGAATCGTTAACGTTTACGCTTTCAGGGAATTCACCGGAATAATTGTCACCATCGGTATTAAGCAAAGGAAAACTTTTGTTTAAGGAGTCGTTGTTAATTGAGTAATAACAGATCACGGTATCCACACCGAAATTGTCGGTTACGGTTGCTGTGACCGATGCGGGCCAATTGTCAAGCATTTGATCATTTAAAGCCGTGTGTTCTATGGTAGGATTAACGGTATCTGGTCCGACGTGAAAGCTGAATACACTATCCGGAGCATTGGCGGGATCGTATGTTACTTGCCCGTCCTGATCGACAACGGCAATATAATAAGTGATGGTTATGTTATTACCGGAGGCGGGAATATCCGCTTGATATTCATCCGGATTGCCAGTGGCGTGCATATTTAGGGTATCCGCAGGCGCATTAACACCCCAAATTACCCAAAGTTTGGTGGTATCCAAGGGAGAAGGCCCTGGCGTAATCGTGGCAATGACGGGATAATCGTGAGAATAATCGTCTGTATCTTTTAAGGGTGTGTGCTGAATATCTGCAATGTAATCCGATTTATCGACCAAACCATGTGCGGCGAAATGGTCAACAATAACGGAAAGGTGTTCGCCGTCGTACAAATTGCGATCTGCTTGAATATATGCTTGGGCCGCATCTTGGAGGCCTGGCGAATAGCCCCAAATGTAATGGGTTTCGATGAAAAGGCGATCGGTAATGTAACGGCCCAAATCGGTCCAAATATCCATGAGTGCGGAAGACCAAATTTGTCCACCATCATGTCCGCTTACGTAATCGTCCGGATAAACCCAGTCCAAGTCGCAACGACGTCCTGCCCAAAATTCGTTATGTCCGTCCCAGTTGAATACATATCCCCAATGAAAATCATTGGTAATGCGCGAGTATGAGGCTGCCCAATAATCCGAGCTTCCTTCTTGTAAAGACATGGTTTCACCGCTGTATGACATACCGCCGGTTAAATTGGTTTGGAACGAGTGGGCATGTTCATGCCAAATGACATCGGCATCTTCTCCGTCATCCACCCCACCTTCTCCAAAGGCACAATAGTTGGATGAGCTCATATAATGAGAGTTATCATCACCATTAAGGCCGTGGGGATCGACTTTAAATTCATGCTGTTTGGGTTCATCATAGCCCAAATCCAGAATCAAATGCCGTGTCGAGAGATCAATTTGATAATAAACCATAACGTCTTCGAATTCTTGTTGGTGACGCGTATAACGGAAAGCCGATGAATCGGCCAGTTCCGGAAAGTTGTCGGTGGGGCCTTCTTCATCGCTTAATACGGCGTAGGGACCTTTTAGTTTGTACAAACCGTTTTCGTATGTGATATCGCGAAGCACGACTTCGACCCGTTGATCGTTTAACACATCGGAATCGGCATCGTTGTTATCTTTATAGTCACCGCCGTAATCAACTCCTGCGGTGGTTAAAGGATCGGGATTAAAAATGAGCCCTTTGCCATCATGAAACATTTCGAGATCTTTTACATTGCTTATTCGCCCGTCCAATGCGTTTACCAATACTTGCCAATCTCCCATGGGTTTTTCGGTAGGGATTGAAACTTGCCAGCACAATTCTGTTCCCCTATCTTTGCTTTCGAACCAAACCAATTCTGCTTTTTGTTGGCCCAGTAATTTGCCGGTAACCTGCAAATAATTTCTGGCGATGCGAATGGCTTGTTCGGCGGTAATTTTTGCTGATGTCAACATTGTTTTGATAGTTGGCCGATAGTGACTGGCGACAAATGTTACGGCTTTGTGCGGATTTAAGGTTACTACCATTCGGCCGTCATAAACCGGAATATTATTGATGACTTGTCTAAAGAATATATGAAATCCGCCTGGCGTTTGACGAATACGAATGGTTTTCAGGGTATTGGTTAGAGGATCGAGCCCATATTCTTTATAATGATCTTTTAGATAGCTGCGCGCAATTTGTTCGGCACTGCCCGAATAGCTGGGTTCGTACAAATTGTAACGGTAGCGATAAATACCGGTTTTTTCATCTATCCGGCCACGGTTTGACTTAAGAGTCGGATATTCTTTGATATTATTTTTAATTAAAAGGGATTGGGGAAGGTAATTTCCCGCGGTAATTTGTGAGGCAAAAGAAAGGAAGGAAAAAAATAGAATTACGGTAAAAAAATAACGCATAAGCTCCTCCACTACATTATGAATTAATAAAATGTCGCTTAAGGATAATTGTAAAAAGATTATTGAATTGTGATAAATTGCAAAAGAAGCTTGCTTTTTTCTCTAAATGTTGGTTCGGCTAATTTTGTAAAGGAACGGTTGAAGTATAATGAGTGTAAATAATTGGGTAAATTATTGCGATATTTTGTAAATTTTGTAAAACGAAAAATGAAAGGGGATTTAAATGGAAGAAAAATTTCAGCAGTCGGTTAGAAAGCTTAAAGATCAGATTGATAAACTTGATGACAATAAGGCCAATGTAAAAAGCGAGATGACCCAATTGCTGCGCGATTTGGAGCATCATTTGGACCATCCGGATGATAGCGAGCACGCGAAACGATTAAATAATAAAGTGTTGGAATTGATAGCCAAATTTGAACTGGAACATCCCAAATTGGCGGAGACGTTAGGTGAAATTACGATGATTTTAAGTAATATGGGTATTTAAAGAAAGGGGGAACAAAAGCAGTTATGCACAAATGGCGCTAAAATGGCTGAAAGCCATTCGCGTGTTGCGTGGCTTACGTTGTTTTTCGGGGAGAATAAAACGGTTTAAACCGTTTATGTCTCTCATCCAACCATCAAAATTCATAAATAACGGATTTGGTTAAGTAGTTAAACAGTTGAACGGGAAGGCGCCCTCCCTTCCCTTTTAAGGGAAGGGTACCAAAAAACAACTTTTTTTTTGTCCGCGCCTGTTATCAAAAGCATACAAATGGTTAATAACACTATTCCTTGCGCCCTTTTTAGTGCTGCCTTTATTTCCTAATTATTATACCGGATGATCTTTTTATTACCAGTTTAAAAATGCAACAAGGGCTTGTTTTTATTCACAGATATTCTTATCTTTTCCAAGTTTGTTTAGTTTCTTAATCAACTAAGTCTGGAAAAAATATGCAAAAACTTTTTAGCCGTATGCTTTTTATTCTGGGCATCGTTTTAATGGCCTGTTCCCCTAATCTTATTCATCAGAAAACAACCCCTTGCAAGAACAACAAGCAAACAAAAGTTATATTAGGTGTCGAAAATTTCTTAGCGCATTACAAATCATTGGTAAAAAACAGACGTGTCGGGCTACTCACCAATCCCAGCGGTGTGAATTCTGAATTACAAAGCACGGCCGATTTGTTCGCCGCCGATCCAGATATTAAGCTTACCGCATTATTCGGGCCCGAACACGGCATTCGCGGAGCCATTTACGCCGGCGAAAAAGTCACCGATGAAGTCGATCCGCATACAGGCGTACCGATCTTCAGTTTATATGGCAAGCACCGCAAGCCCACCAAAGAAATGATGGACAAGGTCGATATTGTTTTTGTTGACATTCAGGATATCGGCCTTCGCGGGTATACTTATATTTACACCATGGCCAAAGTGATGGAAGCTGCGGCCGAATTTGACAAGGAAGTCATTGTTTTAGACAGACCCGATCCCATCGGCGGAGAAAAAATAGAAGGAAATTTGGTAGAACCCGGATTCGAATCCTTTGTAGGTATGTTTCCCATTCCATACCGATATGGAATGACAATCGGCGAACTGGCCCGACTATTCAATAATGAATTCGGAATACATTGTAATCTCAAAGTCATTCCCATGAAAGGATGGCGCAGAAATATGCTCTGGAAGGACACCGGCTTACTTTGGGTGCCTACATCCCCGCACGTGCCCCATTGGAAAACCGTTTTATACATGGGAGCCACCGGTACATTCGGAGAATTACATGTCCTTTCCGAAGGCGTAGGATACACATCCCCGTTTGAAATTGTAGGAGCGCCGTGGATTGACGGCTATCGGTTTGCCCACGCACTTAATAATTTGCATCTGCCCGGTGTGATCTTTCGTCCTTTGTATTTTAAACCTTATTATGCTAATTATAAAGGTCAGGTTTGCCAAGGGGTTCAACTGCATATCACCGACCCTTATGTGTTTGATTCCTATGTGACAGGACTTTACATTATGCAAACATCATTAAAAATGTATCCGCAACACGATTTGTTTGCCCATTCCAACCGCGTAAAAATGTTCGATAAAGTAATGGGCTGCGATTGGATTACCAAAGACTTGCAACAAGGAGTTCCAGTAGAAAAAATTGCCCAAAAATGGCAACCGGAATTGGAAAAATTTAAAAAAATACGACAAAAATATTTACTCTATTAATTAAACTGAATTCATTTATGGAAAAATACAAAAATAATTATAAGGAGTTTTTGAATGTCTGAAATCAAAGTTACCATACTGCTCCATCAGGATGAAGCACAACGTTTACAGCCGGTATTCCGTTCGCTGGCCACCCAAACCAATTCTAATTTTGAAATAATTTTATTGGCAGAAGATGAATTTGATCCAACCCCCATGCAGCGTCAGGCAGGATTAAATAATGCCGTGCAAGTGATATATGTGCGTAACCAAACCTTAGGAGCTCAATTAAACCGCGCTATTAAACAAGCCAAATCCCCTTTTATTCTGTACATTAATAATCGACAAACCGAAATTCAACTCAAACAAGCAGCTATTGATCTGTTCTTGGAAACAATACAACACCACCCTCGAGCAGGAATGGTTTATGCGGATTACGAACTGGCGACTGAAGATACCATGCAAGAAATTCACCTGCTTAAACATCACATAGGACGCGTACGCGATAATCAGGATTTTGGCCGTGTGTTTTTTTACGCTAAAGCAGTGTTGGAGAATATAGGCCTGGCCGACGAATCGCTCAAATTTAATACGTTGTACGACCTACGCCTTAAATTATCCGAAAAAAGTGAGCTGGTACACATTGCCAATCGATATTCCGGCTCTCTATATCGTGTAGTTGCTCAGGGGAAAGCCCATAATGTATTCGATTACCTACTGGCCAGCAAAGAAAGCCAAATCGAAGCGGAACAGGTGTTAACCGAACATCTTAAACGCATTCATGCGTTTCTTGCACCGGGAAAATTTTACACTCCCAGGCCTTCCGCGCCGCAAGAAGCAACCCTAAAAGCAACCGTAATTATTCCGGTAAACAATCGACCCGAATTTATCGGCAAAGCCATCGAAAGCGTACAGGCCCAAACCGTCAAAGAGGTGGAAGCATTAATTGTCGTAAACGGCGGGCCGAAAGATCCCACCATTGCCGAAGTAAAACGCTATATGTCCGGCGGGGACAAATACGATGCCTTCAAACCCGAAGTACGATTGCTGGTTTACGATATCAATAACATCGGTTTTTGCCTAAATATGGGTGCCAAATATGCCCGCGGTGAATATTACGTTCAACTGGACTCCGATGACCGTTTAAAACCTGACGCCGTCGAAAAAATTTTAAATGTTTACAATAGTGACGTACAAATCGGGATGGTTATTGGCTCTTACGAAGTATGGCAATTGGATGAAGACGGTAGCTATTACCGAATGAAAGACCTGCCAGTGGTAACCCACGACGAATGGACCGAAGAAAACGGCCGCAATAATCTTTTGCGCGTAAACGGTGCAGGCGCCCCTCGCTCATTACCCATTCAATTAATACGTGATATTGGGTTTAGCATGAATGAAGAACCATTTGCTCGTAATTATGGCGAAGACTATAACATGGTGCTGCAAGTCAGTGAACGCCATCGCATCGGACGTGTTTGGGATGCGATTTACGAAGTGGTGCGTCATGCCGGCGGTACCGATCACAGCATCGATCAGGCCACGATTGACCGTAATGATGAAGCCAAGGATTTTATGCGCGCCGAAGCCATTAAACGGCGTATCAAAATGAATGCGTAAAAGTAAACCAAAACATGTTATTCCGTTATTGCGTCGTAAAGCCATTATTTGTTTCTAAATTCGAATTTTAATCGTTAACTGAATTTTAAACAAAGGGATTTGCATTGAAAAAGACAATTAATTATTTGCTCTTGGGAATTGATGGTGGCGCAACCAAAGTAAGCGCTTACCGAATTTTGATTGACGATGAAGGTACATTTACATTAGGCACTGCTCATGCAGAGAAATCCTATGCGGAAATTCCGGGTTATTTGTCTGATTTTAAACCCGTGGATATTCAGACTCAGCTCGCTCAAAAGGAACAGGGACGTATTCAACTTACCGAAAGCGAAATACAACAAGGGGCGGTATATGTGGAAGCCACTGCGGTGGTCATTGCGGAGCTCGTCCGGCAAACCGGAATTGCAAAAGTTTTGATAGGACTGGGAATGCCAGGACTTAAAACAGCGGATAAACGAGGCATTGAAGTTGTTGCCAATGGTCCGCGTATTTTAAACTATGCCTCCATGCTTGAAAAACGATTGAAACTGGAAAACATCACACCGCTCTCACCGGTTCACCAAATAGGCAGCGATGCGGACTATTGCGGTATCGGCGAAAATTATGCCAAAGACGGATTATTCCGTAAAACCGACAATGCGTATTATTTGGGCGGCGGAACAGGCGTTGCCGATGCTCTAAAATTGAAAGGCAATCTAGTGTTTTTCGACCAAATAAAGCCATGGATGGCCAAAAGCTGGGAAATGAAGGCAAATGACGGACGTAGTCTCGAACGATTTGCTTCGGCCGGAGGAATTCAAAATTTATACGCAGAACTTTCCGGTAACGATATTTCCGATTTAAATCAACGTAAAATTTATCCACTGCAAATTGCCGCTATGGCCGCCAAAGGCGATAAAGCCGCGGCACAAACCTTTAATTTGGTGGTTAAAAATTTAAGTCTGCTATTGTTTGAACGCATTAGTACCATTTATGCCGGTTGGCAGGGGTTGTTCTCATTTGTCAATCCTAATCGTCCCGCTCTTGCGGAAAAGCATGAATATCTTGGCACTCTTCTCGAACGCATAATTATCGGTCAGCGACTGGGAGAATTATTGGATTCCGAAGCAGGGCAACGCGTTGTACGTCAACCTCTTTTGCGGCAGTTGGCAGAATACATTTCTAAATCTGAAGTATTGGATGCAAAGGCCAAACAACACTATGCACAATTAGATTATATTATCGTAACTTCCAAATTGCGAGCTGCCCCGGCATTAGGCGCCGGCATTGACGCTTATTTGGCCTATCAAAATAAAAAACAATTACACGACTAAAAAATTTTCTTAACCATCGAATTTTTTGAAGAAAACCTTTGCGTTTACGGTGATTTTAATGAAAGGTAATTATGCTCGAACCCAATGTTATTCCGAATAAAGAACCGTTGATTCACGTAGGCATTGTCCTACCCGAAGATGATTTTACCTCATTAAGTGTTCAAATTCCGCACGATGAGGACTACCAAATCGAATTCTCAGGGCAATCATTTTTACTTGAACCCGGCTCCGAGTTGTTTTTTAAATTAAGCGGAAAAAGTATTGCTTTTAAAATCAAAAATACCTCCCATACAGCCGTTAACGAAATCCGCTTGTTTCCTGTTTTTAAAACCGATGCTTTAAAACCGAAACAGGGTGCCAGAATTAAAAACGTTTTGGCAGGGAGGCAATTTCACTGGCGAAAATACATTAACGTAACGTTACCCGAAACGTTGATTATTCGAAAATTAGAAAACAAACTTATCTTGATTAACGCTTTACCCCTGGAAAAATATTTGATGTGTGTGGCCACCTCGGAAATGGGGGCGGAATGTCCCACTGCTTTGCTGGAAGCACAAACTATTGCCGCGCGAAGTTGGCTTTTGGCCAATGTGGAACAAAAACATCGACATTTGGGCATGGATGTGTGCAACGATGATTGTTGTCAACGGTATCAAGGTACCACCTTTCTTACTGAGCAGTCTGTTCGTGGCACGGTAAATACACGCGGATTGGTATTGCTTTATCAGGGCAAGTTTTGTGATGCTCGCTATTCCAAAAGTTGCGGAGGTGTAATGGAAGCCTTCGAAAACATTTGGCCCTCCGATCCTGTCCCCTACACCAAAATAAAGGCCGATGCCGAAAAAAATCCGCCCGAATGGCACAAACCATTAAGCAATGAAAAAAATTTTAAACTTTGGTTAAAAGCAACTCCTCATACGTTCTGTTCGCCCCATGTTGTTCCCGAAAAATCATTAAAAAAATATTTAGGCGGGGTGGACGAAGAAGGCCATTATTTTCGTTGGACCGTTCGCATTTCGCAAGCGGAGTTAACCGCCCATTTGAACAAACTGTTTTCTGAACAAATAAAAAAAGTAAAATCCATTTCCGTTACTTCGCGCGGAGGTTCCGGGCGGGCAAACAAATTACAAATTGTTTATCTGAACGATAAGGGCGAACAAAGTATTTTAAAAATCGGATCCGAATACGATGTGCGCCGTGTATTGCATCCCTCGTTCTTGTATAGTTCTGCAATACACATTGAAACTTTGCCCAAAAATGCGGAAATTCCGGATGAATTTATCTATCACGGCGCGGGATGGGGACACGGAGTTGGGCTTTGTCAAATCGGCGCCCTTGGTATGTCCTTAAAAGGATACGATTCGCAAGAAATCGTTTTTCATTATTATCCCGGTAGCGTATTGAAAAAAATCTACTAATCACGCGCTCTGCCGAATTCACGAATAACGAACAAATATAGGTGTGGTATGAAAAAGAAAACGCGTAATCCTTGGTTGTGGGTACCATCCATTTATTTTGCCGAAGGTATTCCCTATGTGGTTGTGATGACAGTTTCGGTTATTATGTACAAGCGTTTAGGTATTTCCAATGCGGATATTGCCTTGTACACCAGTTGGTTGTATTTGCCTTGGGTAATCAAACCGCTTTGGAGCCCTATTGTCGATTTGTTTAAAACAAAGCGCTTTTGGATTATTGCTATGCAATTGCTCATCGGGGCGGGGCTCGGCGGAATAGCGCTTTCTATCCCCATACCGAACTTTTTTAAGATCACATTAATCTTTTTCTGGCTGCTTGCCTTTAGTTCGGCAACCCATGATATCGCCTGTGATGGTTTTTACATGTTGGGTTTAAGCGAATACCAGCAAGCCTGGTTTGTGGGAGTTCGCAGTACGTTTTATCGGTTTGCCATGATTACTGGTCAAGGATTGCTTATTATTTTAGCCGGTTATTTGGAGAGTCATACCGGTTTACACAGTGTAAATTTGGATGTAGTGGCCGATCCGCAAACGGCCGTTGTGCAACCGTTAAACCCCGATTCGGTAAAAATACAACCGCAGCCTGGCGAATTGCGCATTTTACATTATCCCAAAGATCAATTGATTATTGCGGCCAAACCGCAAAACAAAAAATATGTCGATTCCCTTTTGGCCTTTGTGCGTCAGTGGAATGTAAGCCACGGTTTTGCTAAAGAAGACAAACGATTTGCTCATAACAAAAGCGCGCAAGAAAGTTGGTGGCAACGTCATATTTCCAACCCCCTGGCCGAATGGATTAAAGAAAAATTCGGCGAAAAGGTCAAAAAACGACCGGCCGATTTTCGTGGTAATTTGGGTCTTATTTATTTTTATTTGTCCGATAAACCCAGGGCAGATCAGCATGTGGTTATTAATTTCGGACGGACCAAAGGTGACAAAAGCATTTCGCTATTGGAAGGAAGCGCCTACGGAAGCCGAATAACCTTTAATGCGCACAATTGGAATATCCCTGCTCTGGCCGTTATTCAACTCGATCCGAAAATCAACTACAAAGCCAAAGCCGTTTTTACCGCGCATGCAGGGAATATTCCCTTGGCTTGGTCGTTAACGTTTTTCTTTTTAGCCGCCATGTTTATTTTATTCTTTTTGTATCATCGATTCATACTTCCCTATCCAGATAGCGATCATCCCAGTGCAACGCGAGGTTTGGCTAACATTTGGCGAGAATTTTTGGATACGTTCGCCGAATTTTTTCGGCAGGACAAAATAGGGTTTGTGCTTGCGTTTTTACTGCTTTATCGCTTGGGAGAATCGCAATTGGTAAAACTGGCCTCCCCTTTTATGCTGGATGCACAGGAAGTGGGCGGATTGGCATTGACAACCGGTCAGGTCGGTTTTATTTACGGAACCATCGGCATTTTGGCCTTAACTTTGGGAGGCTTGCTGGGCGGATTTGTGGCAGCTAAAAAAGGATTGAAATATTGGCTATGGTGGATGGCCATTGCCATTAATCTTCCGGATGCGGTTTACATTTACCTTTCCTATGTTCAGCCGGATAATTTATGGATTATCAACCTGTGCGTGGCCATCGAACAATTCGGTTACGGATTCGGATTTACGGCATACATGCTTTACATGATTTACGCCTCGCGCGGCGAACACAAAACGGCTAACTTTGCCATTGCCACAGGTTTTATGGCCTTGGGCATGATGGTGCCCGGTATGTTTTCGGGTTGGTTACAGGAATTGATTGGCTATCAACACTTTTTTGTGTGGGTGATAATTGCCACCATTCCAGGATTTTTGATTTTACCCTTTATTCCCTTGGATGAAAATTTCGGTAAAAAAGATCAATAAAAATTTCTTACCTCCCTTCCATCCCAAAGCCTGTGACACGTTTTGAGGCCACAGGCTTTTTGGTTCCGAAATGAAAATCTTTTGGGAATTTTGTTTGCGGAAAATTCAAAAAAATTGCGGTAAGTTAACGCTTTTTTATTTAATCGATAATTTTAAATTGCCCATTACGCGCTTTAAGCCATAAAACTGCATAAGGAGCAATGTTTAATTTTAAAATATGATTTAGAGTTTTAAAAGTTTTTTTACCGATCAAATCGCGCCAGTTGTAATTGCCTAGTATGCCCCATTCCAACAGGTTAACAGAAATATCAACGTGTTTGGAAGTCACGTTGGTAATGGTAATAATTATTTCCGTTTGATCTTCCGTGTAGCGTAAAACTACAAACAGGGCATCGGAAACGTTCAGAATTTTTTGCGGCGAGTTGGGATGAAATGCACGTTGGCGCGATCGGATCTCAATAAGCCGTACCAAACGACGGGTTACATGATAGGTGGTCGTTTCGGGATTTTCAAGAGATTGAATAAGTTCCTTTTTTCGAAGTGTTTTGCGATTGATACTGCGCGTTTGACGTTCCATAAGTACCAAATCGGCATCGTTTTTCGAACCCAAAAATCCGTGCAGGTAAATACCGGGCACGCCCATAAGCACCAAAGCAATGGCACGCGAAGCAATGTAGCGATCGATACGGATTTCCATCGGTTCATCGGCATCTTCGTTATTGATGGCACTAAACCAGGTGATATTTAATTCATAAGGACTGTAAGATCCGTCCGGATTTGCGCGATATGAAATAAAGCCGCCGTGTTCTACCACGCGCAAAGCCATCATCTCAATTTCCTTAGGCGTCAAAATGCCCTGAACGGCCATAACACCAACGCCGTCATGCGAATCGAGAAAATTAAAGAAAGTGGCTTCTTTGGACGGATTTTTTAATGTAGCGGCCCATTCGGTAAGTTTACGGGCATTTTCGTTTTGAAAGCTAAAAAGTACTAAGGGCGGCAGGGCAAAATTGTAAACCATCTGCGCTTCATCGCGGCCGTTACCGAAATATCGAATGTTGTCTTTATGCGGAACGTTTGTTTCGGTAATCAGTGCCACGTGGGGGGCCACCGCATCCAGTATGTCCCGAAAAAGTTTGATTATCATGTGCGTTTGTTCCAGATGCACACACGATGTTCCCAATTCTTCCCAGAGATAGGTTACCGCGTCCAGGCGGATAATATCGGCACCGCGACGTACATAGGTCAGTAAGATTTCGATCATTTTAAGCAGAACGCGCGGATTATGATAATTGAGATCGATTTGGTCTTGACTAAATGTCGTCCAAACCAGGCGTTTACCGTTCAAGGTGTAAAACTCGGTTAAAATTGGTGTGGTTCGCGGACGTACGATTAGTTTTAACTGATCCGGAGATAATTGTTGTTTGGTTGAAAACACGGTAAAAAAATGAATGTATTCCGGATTTTGATTGAGAAATTCCTGGAACCAACGGCTTTTAGAGGAGACATGATTAAAAACGCCGTCAAACATCAGTTTAAAATCTCTTTTGAGTTCCAAAATATCGTCCCAAGTTCCCAAGTGAGGGTCTACTTCCTCAAAATCCATAACGGCAAAACCACGATCGGATGAAGAGGGGAAAAAGGGCAAAATATGGATAAAATTGATGACTCCTTTCAGGTAGGTTTCGAGTAATTGAGTAAGCGTTTTTAACGGTTTCTGGTTTGGAGTTTTTACCAAATCGCCGTAGGTAATTAAAATGATATCCTTTTCAGTAAAACGATCTTCCGGATTAAATTGTGCCTCGAATTCTTTCATTAAAGGGGTTTTATGTGCGTAATAAACTTTAAGAATGCGTTCCAGTTCCGGATAAATGCCTTCGAGACGGGGCGCACCGTAAAGGAAGGTGATTTTTTGTTTTAAACGTTGCGCGTAATATTCGGGCACTTGAAATATAGGTTTTGTATAATCGGGTTCTTGCAGGTGAAAGTACCTGCGATCAAAAGCATTCCCCTGCACAGGCATGTAGTTTTACTCCTTAAAACTCTTAACGGCCTCTTCGGTATTTGCAAAAATTTTGACAATTTGATTGATATGTGTCAATTCTAACAAATCGATTATGGTTTGCTGCGGGGCTGCTAAACGAATATCCCCGCCGTGGGAGCGGGTTGCCGCAATTTTGGAAACAATTGCTCCCAACCCACTTGAATCCATGTAACGTGTTTTTTCGAGATTCATAACGAGCTTGTATTTACCTTGCTCAATTAATTCCTTCATTAGTTTTTTAAGCGCATCCGATATTTCGGATGTAAGGCGGCGCGGAATGTCGATGACAACAACGCCGTTTTCTTCGTGAAAATGGGTCTCAAAATTCATAATGTTTCCCTTTTTCTTGTTGCCGTAATAAATTCTCGTCAAATATTCAGGATAGTTAAACGCATATTAGATCATATATCTCTTCTCTAATCGAAATCGTGATAAATTCGGAGGTGTTGTTAATTTTGTGATGCATCGGACACAAAAATCGGCATTATTTTTTGCGTACCAATAATAATGTAAAATCATCTTCCAAAGATTTTCCGCCGGTATGTTCATTGACTGCGTTTATGATGCGTTCTTTAAGGCTTTCCAATTGTTCGTTTCTATGGTTTAGTACCAATTGCTGCAAACGCTTTAAACCGAATTCTTCTTCGTTTTTGTTCATGGCTTCTACCAAACCATCGGTATACATAACTAGTAAATTGTTTTTTTGAAATAAGAAATTTTGTCGTTCGTATTTCCATGGTAAAATTCCTACAAAAATACCGCCTTTATCTAACTTGCTAACCTGCGTTTCAGATTTTATTAACAAAGGCGGATTATGACCGGCATTGACACTGGTAAGGGTATCGTTTCGCGGATCGTAAAGAGCTACAAACACGGTAATGTAACGATCGCTGGTTGTATGTTTTATCAGCAAATCGTTAATGTGTTCCATTATCCAGATGAGATCGGAACTGAACTGCAAGTAGGTTCGAATGGTTGCCTGAAAATTGGACATGAGCATGGCGCCAGGCACGCTTTTCCCGGACACGTCTGCCATGACAAATACCCATTGTCCGTCTTTCATGGGAATAACATCATAAAAATCGCCGCTCATTTCTTTGCACGGAATGTAGGCTGCAGCAACTTCCAAATTTTTTATTCGGGGCAATTTTTGCGGAATGAGCAGGCTCTGGATTTTGGCCGCTACTTTTAAATCGGCTTTTAAACGTTCTTTTTCTAGAGCTTCTTTGAGTAGACGTGTATTTTCGATGGCTAAGGCGGCCTGAGTGGCAAAGGTAACTAACATTTGCTGATCGCGCTCTGTGAAGGGGCGATGATCCAGACGATTTAAAATGGTAATAACGCCTAAGATATGATCTTTATATTTTAGCGGTACACATAAAAAACTTCGGGTACGGTACCCACTACGCTTGTCAAACGACGGATCAAAACGTTCATCTTTGTAAGCATCCTTTATTAAAATAGGCTTACCGTACTTGGCTACCCAACCGGAGATTCCCTGCCCGGGTTTGACACGAAAGGGTTTTACACTATCGGATTTCGGCCCAATGGCTACTTTGAATTCGAGCTCATCACCTTCTTCGGTGTACAACATAAGTGAGCCTGATTCGGCATGCATTAAATGCATCGATTTTTCTACAATATGTTGCAAAAGTGAATCGAGCGAGGAAATAGATTCGATGGAACGACTGATTTCGTGCAAGGCGGTGGTTTCTTCGATGACGGCTTGCATGCGCGATGAGGCGCGTTTTAATTCACGCTGCAGATGGACATTTTCCAAAAATGATTCAAACAAAAGAGCACAAAGTTTGATTAGTAAAGTATCGGATGATTTGAATTCGCCCTTTCCTGTTAAAAGAATTTCTTCTTTATCCGAGATATAGCCCCATTTAAAATGATTCTTTTCGAAAATCGGTTTTATGGCTTTAGGAGCTTTTTGCGCTTCAAAAAAATTAATGACACTTAATTCGGTTAAGTAACTTTTATCTGCCTTAAATTTTGGTTTTTCTTCTCCTGAGGAGCTGGTTACAAATTTCCAGTTGCCATTAACGCCGGGGCGATATAAATAGATTTCGGCTTTGCGTTTTTTAAGGTAAGGTTCAAATGATTTTAGCAAAATTTGCTTGTATTTAATTTTGTCCATACAGCAACTCAATTCCATTTAAAAAGGTATACCGCCATGAAAGTTTTTCAATGGCGGTATGTATTATGATTTTGGAAATTAATGTTAATTTTCGAGCATATCAAATTAAATCGTGTTTTTGCCGTCACAATTTTTTTATTTTAATGGGTTGGCGGAATGGTTGTGATTTTTGGCCTTTTAAAATGGTTTTTCGGGCTTCTTGTAATAGATTTCAGAAATTATTAAGTTGTAGTTTAATGGTTAGTAAAAATAAAGGTTTACATATTTATGGAAAAGAAACTTAGCTCTGCAAATTTAATTTATTTATTTTTGGTGGCTATTACCTTTATCGGTGGTTATCTTTTTTTAAGAGCCGCTTATTATTCCAGCGCTCAATTTCCGTTTACTCAGGAAATTATTTTGGTTATTTTGGGTACTTTGGCTACCATCATGATTACGGCCATTTTGCTGAACAAACAAACCGAGGTCGAATTACGCAAAGAAGAAAATATTAAATATCTTGAGCTGAAAACGAATATTTATACGCAGTTTTTGGATCAGGTGGAAGCTATGTTGGAAAAATCGGAAATTACTGATCGCGATTTTATGAAATTGAAAGCGCAGACGCATAAACTTTCTTTAATTGCCAGCGAGAGTTTTTTGGAGCAATATCGCCATTTTCTAAGCGTGTTTTTGGAGACTTCTGAAGACGCCTATTTTAGCACGATGGATATCAATAAAATTAACGATGAAATTGCCAAATTGTGTTTGGAAATTCGCAATGATTTGATGAGCGAATCGGGAAGTAAAAAAGAGCCGCTAACCAAAAAGGTGAGTAAATTAGTATTGAGTAATATGCGCACATTGAAGAAAAAAGACTCGGTTAATTAAATAATAGATACAAGTGGAGGCGATTATTTTTTATTTGTATCGGTTTTCAATTTTCTTTTTGGGTGTTTGTTTTTCCGCTTTTTTTACAAATTTTTTTACCATATTTACTCTGCTTTGTACCGAGGGGTGGGAATGAAAAAAGAATTCGATTAATGGGTGTGGCTCGGCATCCGTTAAGTTCTGATCACTTAGTTTTACTAAGGCCTGAGCAAGGGCTTCGGGATTTGAGGCATGCGTTAGTGCATATTGATCGGCTTGTCTCTCAAAATATCTGTTTAATGTGTTGGATAAAGGTGAAATAATTAAGGCGTACAAACTTAAAATAATTCCTATTAATGGTATGGCGGCAAGGTCTGCCGGAGAATGGAATCCGAAATAATTTAATAATGCATTGTATACTTTTGCCACCAAATAAAATCCGATAAAGGTTTCTACGATGCCCCATAGTAATAATTTGTAAAGATGCTTATGCGCATAATGCCCCACTTCATGTGCAAAAACGGCTTCGATTTCGTCGATGGAATAATTTTGTAAAAGGGTGTCTCCGATAATGATGCGTCTGGTCTTGCCCATTCCGGTGAAGGCGGCATTTGCTTTTTTTGTTTCTTTACTCATGTTAAAACGATATATGCCGGTTAACTGAAAACGGCCTTGCTTTGCCAAACGCTCCATTCGCTGTTTTAATTCGCGATTGTCAATGGGTTCGAATTTGTAAAATAAGGGTAAAATAATTACGGGTGTAATTTTGCCCAAAACAACGGTTATTAAAAATAAAACAATACTTAACCAGAACCACCAAGTTTGCGGATAGTTCAGAAGAAGAAAATAAAAAATCATAAGAATAGGTATCAAAATAATCGATGCAATCAAAAAGGTTTTTGTTTTTTCCCACACCCAAGCTGCGAAGGTTTGGTTTGAAAGCCGAAAGCGATGTTCCAAATAAAATCCGTTGTAAAATGAAAAGGGGAACGAAATGAGCGAAAGTCCAGTTCCAATGATAGCGGAAAATAGGAAGAAACACAGGTATGGATTCGAAGAGATTTCAGAAACATAATTTTTAAGTTGTACGGAATAACCAGAAATTAAAAAAAGAAAAAGTGCCAAAAAACTTAAAACAGATTCGCTAATACTAACGATTAATTTTACGGTTTCGTAACGCTTGGCCTCGTTTTTACGCCTTTTATGAACCGTTTGCATTAGGTAATTCCTTTCCGTTGCAATAAGGCGATTGATTGCTATCAATCGCCGAGCCGTTGCGTTTTTGGCTGATGGCTATCAGCCAAAATTTTCCTTTACTTGTTTATTTTGAAGTTTATCCAACTTACTGCGCAAAGTTGTACGCGGAATTTTTAATAATGTCGCTGCCTTCGAAATATTATTGCCCGTCTTTTCCAATGCCCAATTTATTATTTCCTTTTCTTTGGCTGCCATAAAGCTTGCATAAGAAGGATATTCCCGATTTCTTGGTGTTAAAACCTGTCCCTGATCGCAATCAGGGACAGGAGCAGGCAGTAATTCAAATGGATCAAACGAGGCCATGCCCGAAAAAGCAACAAATCGTTCGACAAAATTTTCGAGTTCCCTTACGTTTCCCGGCCAATCATATTCCATCAACCGATGCAAAAGTTCCGTACTGAACAGTTCTAATTTTTCCTCTGCATTTTGCTTCTTAAGAAAATGTTCGATCAATTGAGGAATATCCTCCTTGCGTTCACGTAAAGGTGCTAAAAAAATAGGAATAATGTTCAGGCGATAATACAAATCTTCACGAAAAAGCCCTGCCTTAACTTTTTGTTTCAAATTTACCTTGGTAGCCGCAATAACCCGTACATCCACTTTAATTTCTTCCCATCCGCCTATTCGGATAAATTCCTGTTCCTGTAAAACACGCAACAATTTTACCTGCATTTTCATGGGCAAATCATCAATATCATCGATAAGCAAAGTCCCGTGATTGGCTCGTTCAAAATAGCCCAAATGCCGTTTGCTTGCACCTGTAAAAGCCCCTTTTTCATAACCGAATAGCTCACTTTCAAGTAACGATTCCGGAATGGCCGCACAATTCACAGCCAAAAACGGTTGCTCTTTTCTCCAGCTATTGCGGTGCAAAGCACGTGCGACCAGCTCCTTACCCGTACCGCTCTCCCCAACCAACAACACCGTAGAATCGTGCCGGGCCACATGACGAATAATCTCCTGCAAACGACGCATATGGTGTGAATTGCCAATCAAAGGCTTTTTTTGAATAATTTCCAATCGCTTTTTTAACTGTTTGTTTTCGTTTAATACATGTTGAAATTTTGCAATATTGCGTAAAATGCTCAACAAATGATCCGGGGCAAACGGTTTAGTCAAATAATCGTAAGCACCCAGCTTTAAAGCCTCCACGGCCGATTCAACCGTTCCGTAGGCCGTCATTAAAATAACCGTGGCATTGGGAGCTTTGGTCTTAACATGCCGTAAAATTTCCAGACCGTTCATCCCCGGTAATCTGAGATCGGCCAGCACCACATCAAAAGGAGCCTGTTCGAATAAAGCCAACCCATCCGTTCCGTTTTCCGCACTATTTACTTCATATCCCTCTTTTTCCAAAACATCATGTAAAGTAATACGTGAAATTTTTTCGTCTTCGATAATTAGAATTCTCATGACTTTTCTTCTCCGATTGGCAAAATTACCTTGAATAAACTCCCTTTACCCACCTTACTTACCACCTCAATTTTTCCGCCAAGTGCCTGAACAATACTCAATGTTACCGAAAGCCCCAAGCCGGTACCTTCGCCAGGCGCTTTGGTCGTGTAAAAAGGATCAAATATTTTATCTTGATCTTCTGTATCTATGCCTTTGCCATTATCTTCGATTCTGAGTTCAACCTGCGTTTTATTCCTTACACACGTCGTAATTTCAATGCGGCCATTATTATTTTCAATGGCATCGTAGCTGTTAAGTAAAAGATTCATAACCACTTCCTGAAGCAACGAAGCATCACCATATATTTCAGGTAATTTTTCATCCGTTTTTAATTCAAACCGAATGTTCTTTTGGGACAAACGGTATTCCAGCAAACCCACCACCTGCAGGATAATCGCGTTTAAGTTTACCCGTTCCATTTGCGCCGATGATTTGCGCGCAAAGCCCAAAAGTTTTTTTACGATCGATTCAATATGTTCGAGTCCCTCATTAATCAATGCCAAGTATTTTCTCAATTGCTCCTGGTTTTCGGGTTCTTTCTCGATTACGTACACACAATGTTTAATTCCGTTCAATGGATTATTGATCTCATGCGCCACACCCGAAGCCAATCGTCCGATAGAAGCCAATTTTTCGGCATGATAAATTTGTTTTTGTGCCTCAATAAGCTGCTTTTTCGAAGTATCCAGCCTTTGGTGCAATAATTCGAAGTGTTGAATTAAAATCCCGATCTCATCATCACGATTTGGTAGGAGAATCCCTACATCAGAATCCAAATCCATAGAATCCATAGCCTGAACCAAAACTTTTAATGAACGAACCGTATGCGCAATGAGTATGCTAAGCACAACAAGAACAACAAGGGTGATTAACAGCGTAAGTCCCATCAAGAGAAAAAACAAACGTCTTATTTCTTGTTGCGTGGGATTCGCATCAAAAGCAATCCGCAAAATACCCCAACGTTTACCCGCAATTTGCAACGGAAGAACACTTTCCATAACCCAACCCAATTGTGGCGATCGATAAATTCCGCTGAGCAAACGGTCGGTATTAGCAATACGTAGGGACAAGCTATCGTTTAGGAAACGATTGTACATTTTCGGGTTCGAATGAGCAATAATACGATTCTGATTGTTGGCAATAATAATATAAAAAATACCCGGAACTTTATTTTTTAAATCCGCAATGTACGATTCCAACAAATCTTCAACTTGAAAATTTTCATTTTCACTATAAATAATCGCATCTAACACCGAAATACCAAAAGCACGTGTCACGGATTCCGCCTTTTGCTTCAATTGCTGCAAAATCATAGCCCGCCATTGCACGGATATTCCCAAGGAAATAAAAAGCATAACTACCACAACCACCACGCCCACAACGGTCATCATTTTAATACGCAAGGTTTTTCTTTTGGCAACGGATTTCATGGGGCTTCCCTTCCGGATGCACGCACCAGAGGCAGTAAAATATAATAATCCCTATCTTTGGCCGGAATAAAACCATGAGCAAATTCAAAATCCCAGCCAGACACCATTCGTTTGTAATAATCTTTGTTTACGTTTATTGCCAGCAAAGCATTTTTAATTGCCGTAACCACTTTCCGCGGAGATTTCTCGGAAACCACTATAGGTGAACTGGGTACGGGCAGCGAATACGCCACAATGCGAATCCCCCGATTAATAAATTCTCTGGCCACACGCTCCTTAACAACACCGGCATCAAAATTTCCTTTTAAAATTTCGTAAATCACGGTATGATGGTGCGCAAAAAAATGCAAAGAATCCAATTGTGAAATACGCAATTTATTGTGCGGCAATGCTTTGAATAAAAACCAATTGGCAGAAAAAGACAAAGCAGAAGGTAAAGCTACTTTTCGTCCTCTTAAATCTTCGATGCTATGAATGCCCGAGACTGTACGCGTAACAACGGCGGCTCGAAGGAATGGTTTATTTTGTGCATTCAACGGTTTTAGAATACAATGCAATCCGTATTTATTTTGATCTTTAGCAAAAAGAAACGATCCCAGAAAGGCAGCCACCACTTCGCCTTCCGAAAGCTGTCGGACGGTTTGTTTGTATGTATGGCTCAGTTTCAATTCAAAATGATAAGGCGTAAAATCGTTTAAATAATCCATGATAGGTTGATAGCCCTGATAAATTAACGTAGGCGGAAAACGGGAAATCACCCCGAAATAATAGATGGGTTTTTCATTTGAGTTTAAAGACCCTTTAAAAGAACCCCCTGTCTCTTTTATGGGAAAAGGATGCGAGATATCGGCCATTTTCGCGTAAAAAAACCAAAGCGCCACAATTAATACCATAAACGTCGCCGATATCCAGGCAGAAAAATACTTATTCATAACACCGTTCGAATATATTAAAAACGAAATCTTTAAATTTATTTTCATTGAAAAAACAACAACATGCGATTTTCACAGAAATTACGTTTTTTCGTTTCTTTAGTCACCATTACCTGCTTCCGTCAAACTCACCAAATCATATAAGGTGTATCCGCCCGCCACTTCTGATGAACCGCCGGACAAATTCACATAAATTTTTTCTCCTTTATTTAATTGAATGGTGTCCAAAAGAGCATATTGGACCCAATTCGTATCTTGAATACCTATTTCCTTCTCTAATACAAGTTGTTTATCACTGGTTTCGCGAATTAATGCGCACCGACCCGGCAAATTTGAACCTTTGGCCCAAAAAGATAATTTTAGGATATGCTTTCCGCTATGTAAGTTTACGAATTGGGCCAGACGTAAATTTAAAGGCTCAAAACAATGGCTCGGTAATACCACAGACCATTGGCCTCCGTTTTTAGGCGTATTGTCGCTAAATTGCACAGAAAAAGAATCCTTGCCCATCCAGTATTTTAAACTGGGTTGGCCGTTAGTTTCAAATGAGCCGTTCTTAACTAAATTGCTCACTTCTCCCGCAGGATTCAGAACCACGTTGCAGGCAAAAAATAGTGCAAAAACCATAAATGCATGCCACACAATTAAGCCTTTTTTCATGACGGTTCATCCTTTACATGCAAATCCGCTTTTAAAAACTAATTACGTTTTGGTTCATTTTCAAGAAAAAAGAACTAAATTTCGACACAAAATCGTCGTAATTTCGTCATTCGACAACATTTCGTCACTTTGGTTTTTACCCGTCTTACAGTCCCCCACATAAAAATACCCCGCCATAATAAGACGCGAAAACAATTTAAAGAAAAGCTTGCGATCAGAAAAATTCCTGGCACGTCTTTTGTATAAAAAGCAACGGAATTTCGGCTTTGGTACTGAAATCAAATTGAGAAAATCAAAAAACCTAATTTTTAGGAGGCTACATGGAAAAAATAATTCCCCGCTGGGAATGGCGAACCTTCGGGCAAGATTTGCAAAAAGGCATTCAAGCTATTCAGGCTTACCCCGAAGCAAAAGTACGCGAGAGTGCGGAAATTTACATCCTATCCGAAAAAAGTAACGATAATACCAAAATTCGTGACGAATTAATGGATATCAAAACGCTCATTCGGGTAAACCAAGACGGATTGGAACAATGGACCCCTATTTTAAAAGCAGGTTTTCCCATTCACATTACCGATCTTGCCATTGTCTACAAGGCTTTTAATCTTCCTCTTCCTTATTTAAAGAAAGACGAATATAGCTACGATGAATATTTAAACGATCTGATTAGCCCGAATAAAGCTTTACACACCGTAAGCGTAGAAAAGGAACGGCACGGATTTACAATTGATAATTGTATTGTGGAAATTGCCTACGTAAAATTTAATAATGTATCTCATCAGACCATTGCTGTGGAACACGCCGATCCGAATTTGGTTATTAAAACCGTAAAAAAACTGGGCTTGGATCATTATGAAAACATCAATTACATTAAAGCCATGAAACAACAAATCGGCATTGCCTATTGATATTTTTCCCTAATTTGAGCCTTTGGTGATAAAAAATTTTAAGCTCAACGGAGGCGCGTAAATATGGAGAAAACAAAACGTTTTCGTCAAGGTCCGATTGAAGAAGTTTCATGGGGACGTTTTGTCATTAATGGCAAGGAAAACCGAAAAAAAGAAGACGGAAGTATTGTCGGAGCGGGCAAAGATATTTTTTTAATGGGAGATCATGTACAACCCTGGTACGAACGTCAAGGGCATTTGCTTACTATTCGCATGGTTCGTCGTGCAGCCGAAGCTCCTGTACAAACGGTGATTATCGGAAACGGCTTTTACGGTGCTTTGGAAGTTCCAGAAGATGTAATTCGGTTTTTGCAAAAGTCGGACAAAACAGTACACATTAAAAAAACGCCGGAGGCCTGTGCCCTATTTAACGAACTCTTTTTACAGGGACAAAAGGTAGCATTACTCGCACATGGAACATGTTGAATTTCGTTGTTAATTCAACATCCGCAGACAATCGATACCATCGGATTCGTACAAAAAAAAGAAAGGATGAACAATGGCTCAGGAGATCGAACGAAAATTTTTAGTAAAAAATAATTCGTTTAAAAAAGACGCTTTTAAATCAACACGCATTGTGCAGGGATATTTGTCTTCCGTTCCGGAGCGTACCGTTCGCGTGCGTATCAAAGGCGACAAAGGGTATTTAACCGTAAAAGGGATCGGAAACGAATCCGGAGCCAGTCGTTTTGAGTGGGAAATCGAAATTCCCAAACAAGATGCCCAAAATTTGCTTAAAATTTGCGAACCAGGCGTAATTGACAAAACGCGTTATTTGGTTAAAGCCGGTAACCATACCTTTGAAGTGGACGAATTTTATGGTGACAACGAAGGGCTTGTAGTGGCCGAAGTTGAGCTTGAATCCGAAGATCAGACTTTCGAAAAACCAGATTGGCTCGGAGAAGAAGTAACCGGCGATCCTCGCTATTACAATTCCATGCTCATGAAAAATCCGTTCAAAAACTGGCAACACAACCAATAACCGGAAATAATGATGCACTTACTTCTTCGCAGAAAAATCATCGTTGTCAGTCTGTTCGTGCTGTTTGCGCTTACCATTCTGCGCGCCGAGTTTCCCGAACGCCCCATTACCATTATCGTTCATTCCAAACCGGGTAGCGCTATCGATATTACCAGTCGCCAAATTGCCAATATCGCGCGTAAATATTGTCCGGTTCCCATGTTGGTCGAAAACAAAAGCGGCGGCTCCGGAGTAGTTGCCATGCGCACTGCACTGTCGCGTCCGGACGATGGTTATACCATTTTAGGTGTTACCAAATCATTTATTTCTACAATTCTGCTTACCAAAAGCGGTATTTCCATGGATGATTTCTATTTTTTAGCCTGCATGGTTGTCGATCCCGAAGCGTTGATTACCAACAAGAATTCGAATGTGCGAACTCTCGAAGATATTATTCGTGATGCCAAAGCAAAACACGGCAAACAACGCTGGCTCGGGCCTCTGGTCGGCGGCGTCGATCATTTGATGGCCGTTAAGTCGTGGGAAGTTTTGGGCATAAAAGCCGAATGGATTCCATATGAAGGCGGCTCCGATGCGCTGGCAGCCTTAATGGGACAACACGGAGCAGTTTACGTGGGCAATCCGGTGGATATTTTGGGGCGCCCCGATCTGATGATTGCGGTAGTAGCTGCTCCGCATCGTTTGCCGCAGTTCCCGCAAGCACCAACCTTTGTTGAAAAAGGCTATTCTTTAAAAAGCGAAGTCCTTTGGCGCGGCTATGCCGTACGGCAGGGAACAAATGCCGCAGCTATTAATTATTTAACGGATTTATTTAAAAAAATCAGCAAAGATTCCACCTGGCTGCACTTTGTGCATTCCACGGCCGCACAACCCGTTTTTTTCGACCATCCGCAATTTACACGCATGGTTAATCATGACCAAAAAGATGCTATTAAATATTTGCAAAAAGCCGGAATCTTAAAAGTTACCACTCGTTATACCCGTAACGGCTATTTTAAAAATGCCGTGTTGCTGGGAGCGCTTTATTTGTTTCTTTTAATATTAATTTATTTTTTCAAACGAAAATGGTTTAATGGCGATATCGTTATTGCCGGATTTTTTATTTTCACGGGAATTTATCTCTATTTGTTAACATTCAACTTTCCTGCCGGTAAACTTGCTTCGGCGGTCGGTCCGGCATCCATCCCGCGTTTGTGGATTTACGGACTTTGGTTTTTTAACAGTTGGTTAATTGTTCGTGCTGTCAAACATCCGGAACAAAAATACGACAAACAGGGCAATGTTATCATTCCTTTGCGACTGACGATTTTAATGATTGTGTACGTGTTAATCATTCGCGTATTGGGTTATTATTTGAGTACACTGCTCTTTTTAATAACCGGAGCGTACATCCTAAATTATCGCAAGCATGCTCTGATTTTTGTGGTTTCCGTTGCGTATATTTTGTTTTCGTATTTGGTTTTTTACAAAATATTACAAGTTCCTTTACCAGGGATGAACTTGTTTCATTAAAAAAGAAATTGTAAAACGTATGGAAATTTTTACCGAGCTATCCACCGGTTTTCGTTTACTGCTTTCATGGACACCTGTTTTAATGGTCGCTTTGGGTGTGATGATGGGCATTTTGGTCGGTGTTATTCCCGGACTTTCTCCTGCCATGGGTGTAGCTTTACTGGTTCCGTTCAGTTACGGAATGGAGCCCTTAAATGCTTTGATTCTGCTTACTTCCGTTTATGCGGCCGCCAATTACGGCGGTACCATAACCGCAATCGCCATAAATACGCCAGGTACTCCTTCGGCTATTGTGTCCACGTTTGATGGCTACCCTTTAACCAAACAAGGGCAACCGGGAAAAGCTTTGGGCACTTCGGTTATTGCTTCCACCATTGGCGGCTTTTTCGGCGCCGTCATTTTGGTCTTTTTTTCCGGCCCATTGGCCAGCGCCGCTCTTAAGTTCGGACCGGCCGAATATTTTTCTTTGGCCATTTTCGGTTTAACCATCATTTCTTCTCTTTCACGCGGGAATTGGATTAAGGCCTTTATTGCCACATTAATTGGTTTGCTTTTAAATACAGTAGGTATGGATCCGTTTACAGGATATCTCCGCTTTACTTTCGGAATTCCTGAATTAGCTGATGGCTTCGGTTTTATTCCGGCCTTGATCGGATTGTTTGCTCTTGGGGAAATTTTTCTTTCCTTGGAAAAATCGGAAAAGGTTAAATCGGCGGTAAGGAAAATTTCTTCGGAAATGCCCAAATTTAAAGAAATCTGGAAAATCAAACGTACCATCCTGCAATCCTCCGTAATCGGAACCTTAATTGGCGTTGTGCCTGGCGCCGGTGCAACCATTGCCGCATTTATTGCTTACGGCGAGGCCAAACGCATCAGCAAAAATCCGCAAAAATTTGGTAAGGGAGCTTTGGATGGCGTTGCTGCATCGGGCGCTGCCACCAGCGGTTCGGTTGGCGGTGCATTGGTCCCGTTGCTTACCCTTGGCATTCCCGGAAGCGCTGCTACCGCCGTTTTAATCGGTGCCCTAATGTTGCACGGACTTACCCCCGGTCCGGAACTGTTTAAAAGCAATGCGGCCATTATTTACGGTCTTTTTGCCAGCTTGTTTTTGGCTTATGCCGTAATGTTTGTCTTGGGATATTTGGGGAATCAATTATGGATTAAAATTATCTCACTTCCCAGAGAATTGCTTTTTCCGCTTATTTTGGCCATTGCTTTTATCGGCAGCTACTCGGTTAATAATTCCCTGTTCGATGTTTGGAGTTGTCTGGGCTTCGGAATTTTGGGTTGGATTTTACGACGCTACAACTTTCCCACTGCTCCGGTTATTTTAGGTCTTATTTTGGGATTTTTGGCGGAAACCAATTTCAGAAGGGCCTTACTGATGGGCGACTGGCGTATTTTCTTTACGCATCCGGTAAGTTTGGCCCTGCTTGTTCTGGCCTTTTTGTCGTTCTTTTATCCCATTGTAAAAAATAAAATTAAGTTTAATAAAAAAACAAAAGATTAGAGGTTTACCATGGCATTATTATTCAAAAAAACAAAACAATTGGAAGGACAAATCGAAGAATATTTGGATTGCGTCGTACGTGGCGCTCTGCTTTTTCGACAGGGAGTCAAATATTATCTCGAAAATCGCATGGACGATTTTGAAGCGCGTCTAAACGATTTGGATAATTTGGAAAGCCATGGCGATCAACTTCGCCGACAAATCGAAACCAATCTCTACGAACACACACTTATCCCAGAATCGCGTGGCGATGTACTGGGCTTGCTCGAAAGTACCGATGCCGTTTTGAATACCATGGACGAAACGTTAATGCAGTTTTCCGTGGAAATTCCGGAACTGATTCCCGAGCTTCATCAAATGTACATCGAATTGGCCGAGATATCGACGGCTGCCGTAGAAGCCATGGTATTGGCTATTCGTTCCTATTTTCGCGATTTGACGGCCGTTCGCGATCACATTAACAAAGTACAATTTTACGAAAACGAATCCGATAAAATCGCACGTAAAATCAAACGCATCGTATTCCGCAAAGATTTGCGTCTCAGTCATAAAATCCACATGCGCTATTTTGCTTATCACATCGAAAACATTGCCGACGAGGCGGAAGATGTAACCGATCGTTTGGCCATCGCAACCATTAAACGATACCTGTAACGGGGGCTGAACAATGATATGGTTTTATTTAATTAGCGGGTTATTTTTAGGTTGGTCTTTGGGCGCAAACGATGCTGCCAACGTGTTCGGTACGGCTGTTGGCTCCAAAATGGTGCGTTTTAAAGTAGCCGCTTTGGTAGCCAGCGTATTTGTTATTATCGGCGCGGTTGTCAGCGGTGCAGGCGCTGCCCATACTTTAGGCAAACTGGGCGCGGTTAATGCCATGGCCGGTTCATTTACCGTTGCTTTAGCCGCTGGTGCCACCGTGGCCTGGATGACCAAACTTTCTTTACCGGTTTCCACCTCGCAGGCCATTGTCGGTGCGATTATCGGTTGGAACTTGTTTACCGGCTCTCCTACCGACCTGAATTCATTGGGAAAAATTTTGGGCACCTGGGTCATATCGCCGATTTTGGCTGCTATTTTTTCCATTATTTTGTTTAAATTGTTCAAATTGTTTCTGGGAAAAGCGCGCATTCACATGTTGGAACTGGATGCTTACACGCGTGCCGGTTTAATTTTAGTCGGTGCTTTCGGCGCCTACAGTTTGGGTGCCAATAATATTGCCAATGTTATGGGCGTTTTTGTGCCAGCCTCTCCGTTTCAGGATTTGGATTTGTTAGGCTTCCTTCATTTTACAGGTATTCAGCAACTGTTCTTATTAGGCGGTTTGGCCATTGCCGTTGGTATTTACACCTATTCCTACCGGGTTATGACCACCGTAGGCAACGAGGTTTTTAAACTTACTCCCATTATGGCGTTAATCGTCGTTTTATCCGAATCGATTGTATTGTTTTTATTCGCTTCGCAGAGTTTGGAGCGCTGGTTAATTATGCATAATTTGCCCCCCATCCCGCTGGTTCCGGTTTCCAGCTCGCAGGCTGTTATCGGCGCGGTAATCGGTATTGGCATAGCCAAAGGCGGTAAGGGTATTAATTTTAATATTCTCGGCAAAATCGCTTCGGGTTGGGTTTCAACACCCGTGGCCGCCGCTCTGCTTTCGTTTGTTTTGCTCTTTTTCATGCAAAATGTTTTCGAACGCGAGGTCGTGCATCCGGTAACCTATGAAATTTCGCAGGACGTTTTACAAAAATTGAAGCAGGAACATATTCCGGTTAAAAATTTAACCGCATTAGAAGGACAACGTTTTCGGAATATGTACAAATTCCGTGAAAGTTTAACCAAATTGGCAAATCTTAACGAATCCCAACTTTACAAAGTTTTCGAAATTGCCGAAGTAGACAGTTTTTACATCGATTCAACCATTGCCAAAACCGAGTTGGACCCCAACGAATTTACTCCGGCACAAATTGCTGCAGTTAAAAAATTACACGGTAAGGTCTTTTTACACAAATGGCAACTTAACGATGCACTGGCGGCTCTAAGTCCCGAATGGCGGTTAAAACCCAAAAACATACACAATAAATTTTACAATCAAAACATCATTAAAAAGAGAGCCATATTGTATCAAATATTTAAGAAAACCGCATCGTAATTAAGGAGGAGTTTAATTATGCGTCATTTTCGTATTTTTTTGACTTTATGTCTGATTTTCATAACCGCTCCTGCTCTGCTTTTGGCACAGCACCATGGGCAGTTCCATACGGTTATGGTAAACGATTCCACGCCGGACGAGAATCATGTACCGGGATTTTCGGAATGGGATCATGGTATTTATTTTTGGAAATCCAAAGACGGCGCCTTTTGGGGACGTTTTGATACCCGTGTTTTTATTAACGGTGCCTACTTTTTTGAGAACAAAAACAAATTAAGTAACGGAACGCACTTACGAAAAGGACGTTTGGCATTTAAAATTAATTTGTGGCGTGTTTGGTATGTGGAATGGGATATGGATATGGCCGAAGGTGTGGTCGAAGCCAAAGATATGTTTCTATCGTACCACGGTTTTAAAAATGCCTATTTAAAGTTCGGCCATTTTAAAATGCCTTTTGGTTTGAATATTTTAACCAGTTCCCGTTACATTCCCTTCCCCGAACGTGCTTATAATGCGCTGGCATTTAAAATGGGACGACGTCTCGGTATTGAGTACGGACGTTGGAGCAATACCTGGAATATACGCGCTGCTGTGTATGGGCAGTCGTTTGATACCAATAAAAATAAAACAAAAGACGAAACTGGCGGCGGAATTGCAGCACGGTTTGCCACCGCACCCGTGCAGACCAAAACAACCATTCTGCATGCCGGTATTTCCGCTGTGTGGACTAATCCCGACGACCAGACTAATGTGGTAAGCTTTGACAGCGAACCGGAAACCAAAATAGGCGATACCGAAATTTTGGATACCGATTATATTCGCAACGTCAATTACACCACTCGTTTCGGATTGGAAGGTGCCGCCGTTTATCGCAACTTCCATTTGCAAGGCGAATTCAATTTAGTTAAAGTAAAACGCATGTCCGGATTTACAGACCCAACTTTTTCCGCCGGGTACGTTTATTTGTTGTGGGATATTACCGGTGAATCCCGCAAATGGGACAAAACGCAGGGCGAATTCCATCAGCTCATCCCCAAAGACAATAAAAAAGGCGCTTGGGAATTGGGCATTCGTTTTAGCAACTTGAATTTATCCGATACTAAAGCCGGTATTTTGGGCGGTCGTGCAAATAATTACACGATCGGATTAAATTGGTATCCCAATCCGAATATAGTATTTCAACTCGATTACACCTATGTAGCTACTTCGCCCAATGCAACCGGCAATGGCTTTGTAGGTGACGATCGTTTTAGCTTTTTGCAATTTATGACAAAATTCTTTTTTTAGTAGGGGGACGCGATGAAATATTTAAAAGGAACTGTTTTAACCGCGCTGTTTTTAAGCCTTTGGTTGGTCGGCTGCAAATTAAACGACACGGTTTCGGCCAATCAAAATCCGCAAACGCATCAAAGCCAGTATAAGCTGTTTATTAACGAATTCATGGCCAGTAACGATGCCTGCTGTGCGGATGAATATGGTGAATTCGACGATTGGATCGAATTATACAACGCCGGTGACGACACGATTTCTTTGGCCGGCTTTTACCTGTCGGACGATAAATCGGATCCCAAAAAATTTCAGATTCCCAAAACCGCAGATCTTAAAATTTTGCCTAAAGGATTTATCGTACTTTGGGCCGACGGTCAGCCGGAACAAGGTGTGACGCATCTGGGGTTTAAACTTTCCAGCGGGGGTGAAGATATTGTTTTAACCGAACCGGACGGTTTTACCACCGTAGACGAGTACACCTACGGTCCGCAGGAAACGGATGTTTCCATGGGACGTGTTCCCGACGGCGGCTCAGAATGGAAGAAATTCACCAAACCCACGCCTGGTGCCTCCAATACAGGCGTTGCGCCACAAGTACCGCCGCAAATTTCAAGCATCGGTGTTTCGCCGGATTCGATTTGTGCCGGTGATTTGGTAACTATTTCTGCTGTGGTTACCGATGAAGACGGAGATTTGGCGCGCGTTGTATTGACTTACGGACCAAAAGATTCCGTTAATACGACACTGGATATGACCGTAAGTAACGATTCCGTATATTCGGCACAAATCGGCCCGTTTGATGACGGAACGCGCATCTATTTTTACATCGTAGCCAAAGATGCCAAAGATAACGCCACTCAATCCGACACGCTTTCTTTTGAGGTTGGCTATGTGGCACCGGTTTTATTTATTAATGAATTTATGGCCAGTAACGATTCTTGCTGTGCCGATAATTACGGAGAATACGACGATTGGATCGAAATTTACAATCCCGGAAGCGAGCCGGTTGATATCGGCGGTATGTACATTTCTGATGACAAAACCGATTTGACGGCTTGGCAAATTCCCGCAACCGATCCGGATTCCACAACTATTCCGGCCGGAGGTTTTCTTGTTTTATGGGCAGACAAACAACCGGAACAGGGCATTTTGCATGTAAACATCAAACTTTCCAGCAAAGGCGAAGATATTGTTCTGACTGCCCCTAATGGTACGACCATTATCGACTCGTTAACTTTTGGTACGCAAACCACCGACGTTTCCATGGGGCGCCTACCAGACGGAAGCAATCACTGGGAATTTTTCAATAATCCTACTCCTGGAGCACCGAATCACCAATGAAACGAGTTATGATGAAATTCCGGCCAATCCTTATTATTTTAAGCTTCGGATTTCTTGCAATCTACTGCTCTCTTAACGAACCGACCGATAGCAATCGGTCGGTTCATTCTTTAAAACCAATTGCCCGTTACGCACTTGAAGTCAGCGAACCGTCCGGTTTGGCTTTATCCCAAGATAAAAAATCGTTGTGGACGGTAAGCGACAATACCAATCAAGTTTTCCGACTCGATTTGCACGGACAAATTTTGCATACGCTTTCTTATCAAGGTCGCGACCTTGAAGGTATTGCCATCGATACCGTTACGCAAACTTTATGGGTGGTAGAAGAACATTCCAGAGAATTAGTTGAATTGGATTCTACCGGAAAGGAATTGCAGCGTCACCGCATTTTATCCGGTAACGATAACAGCGGGCTTGAAGGAATTTGCATTGATGGCGCACATCGTTTTTTTACGATCAAAGAAAAAAAGCCAGGAATGTTCATCGCGTTAAATCCCGATTTTACGATTAAACATAAAACGGAAATCACTTTTGCCGCCGATTTTTCCGGACTGTGTGCCGATACGCTTGAAAATCGTTTTTGGATTTTGAGCGATCAGGACGAAAGCCTTTTTTACTGGGACACCAACCAGGGTGTTTTAAGGCAATATCGTTTGGGCGTTTCCGGTCCGGAAGGCATTGCCATTGATTTTATTCAGGGAATTGCTTATATCGTAAGTGACCCTGAAAGCAAGTTGTATGTTTTTAAGTTGGCTGCAGAGTAATTTCCTGTTTTTCGATTGATGTATTGTTTCATAGCCCCAGCCTTTAATTTTTGCCGATATGCAAGGACGATTTGAAATAAAAAAACATAATTCTTAATTTAGTTCAGATTTTATACAGGAGATGGCAAGCTATGAAAATGATTGATCTCAGAAGCGATACGGTAACCCAGCCCGACGAAGGAATGCGACAGGCAATGGCGGATGCACCTGTTGGCGATGATGTATTCGGAGAAGATCCTACCGTTAACGAACTACAGAAAAAAATGGCCGAACTTACGGGCAAAGAAGCGGCGCTATTTGTAAGTAGCGGTACTCAGGCCAACCAAATTTCCATTAATGTGCACACCCAACCCGGCGACGAAGTAATTTGCGAAGAACGCGCCCACATTTTTAATTACGAAGCCGGCGCTCCTGCTCTTCTTTCCGGCGTACAACTTCATCCTCTGTCCGGAAAATATGGCATATTGGATGTGAAAGAAACGGAAGAAATCATCCGTCCTTCCGACCATCACTTCCCCCAAACTCGGCTTATTGCCCTCGAAAACACGCATAACCGCTGGGGTGGAACGGTTTATCCTATCGAAGAGATTCGGAAAATGCGGCAATTGGCCGATTCGTACCATTTACGTATTCATCTGGACGGGGCACGCTTGTGGAATGCTTCGATTGCCACCGGCATTTCCCTAAAAGAATACGCCCGTTATTTCGATTCTGTTTCCCTGTGCTTTTCCAAAGGATTGGGGGCTCCGGTAGGTTCGATTATCGTGGGTAGCAAAAAATTTATCGAGCGGGCGCATTATTACCGCAAAGTTTACGGCGGTGGTATGCGTCAAGCAGGAATTATTGCGGCCGGTGCCTTATATGCCATCGAACATAATTTCGAACGCTTGCAGGAAGATCATCGTAGAGCCCGTGTGCTGGCCGAAGCCTTAAATACCTTTCCTGGTCTTGTGATCGATTTGCAAGCCGTGCAAACCAATATTGTCATTATCGATACCAGTTTATCGGGGAAAACCGCTTTTCATATTGCCGAGCTGTTAAATGAACACGGCGTAAGAGTAATCGCATTTGCTCCGACCAGAATCCGTTTAGTTACGCATTTACATATCACGGATAATGATATTGACCGAACTGTTGAAATTTTTAAAAAAATCTGTGCGGATTTTAGCGGTTAGGCATTTTCAATAGAACAAAATAACGCCATTTTTTTCCTTGTCTTACGGCCTTTTCTTTGCTTACGTAACTCATTTGCAAATTGATGGTCAACGAATCCGGTGTATTGCCGGATTTTTTTGTTTGAAATAATTGAGCCAATGCCACGCGAGCATTCAAAATCGCCTTTTCTCTGGCAATGGAACGGCTGTCCGAAATGGCTGTTCCCGCAGAATAAACATAGCATGTATCTTTGGGAAAACGCCTAAACCAGTACGGGCTACCGCTGTTTTGGTCAACTTCCGTTTTTCTGCTGATCCGCAAAGAATCTGCCGATACGGAAACGGAATCCTTTGGATTTTTCTGTTTACTTTCTTGATTTTTACCGCAGAAGGAAAAAAGGAAAAAAAACACCAGCAACCATGCATACGCATATCTTTTCATTCATACCCCAAAATTCCACAAGCATTACTTAAATTTATTTAAATCAATAAATAAAATATATTGAGCTTAGTATTCTTGTAATAACCTATCCCGTTCTTTATTCCATTCCACCCAATCGGAATGAGCATCCGCCTGTAAATCAAAGGTGTCTTTTTTAAATGCAACTCCCGCTTTCATCCTTTTAAAATCGGCCAAATCCCGCTCCACCATTTTGCGAAATTCCTGCCGATCTTTCTGTTTGAATTTCTCGAATTCGTTCATTTGTTGTTTTTGGTAATTTCGAAATTCTTTTTCCTGTTGTTTTTTGTACTGTTCGAAGTTCATAATCAAAATCAATTCCTCACCGGCACCCACGGCAAAGGAAGTATCGGCCAATCCGCTGCGATCCTTTTTCATCGGCGTAATTTGAAGTTCTCCCTGGTAACATCGATACATAGTGCGGTTGGAATCGCTCTCCAAACGGTAAACCGTTCCGCGAATGGCGCAAACAGAAGTCGGTGTTTTCACGACTAAATGGCTGGTGCCTTTGGGCAAAAACAGACTAATCCAGGCACGACCGCGACTCATTTCCACTTCTTCGTTGTCTTTGGCATTCGATTTGATTTGTACAATCGAATTTTCCCCGATCCGCATAACTTTTTTATTGGTAAACGTTATTTCACATCGTGACTGTTTTCCGGTTTTAATACGATCCTGATTGTACACGGGCATGTAATATTGAACCGCTTCCCACGATAGTTTTCCGGCATGCTGTAAAAAATTATCACCAATAGGAAAGGTAATTTTTGCGACTGGAGGTTGAGCAAAAGAAAATGCGCTGCCCAAAAAAAGCATCACGAATAACAGGTCTATTTTCTTTATTGCCATAACTGTACCTTCCTTCCTAAAAAATATTGGTTGACCAAGCAATATTACTAAAAAGAAATTACTTTAGGAATTACCCCTTTAAACGCCGGCATTACCATGCCAGCATCGGCATTAACGTAAGTTGGATCGCAAATAACAAACTGCTTTCCGCGATAGGTAATCGAATTTCCTGAGATTGGGGAATGAAAACGGACGGCCGTAGCCACATGATTTGGGTAATCCAATCCGATAACTTCAAGCCCCAAAACATTACGCACTAGGTAAGCAAACAGAACAGCCCGATCTTCGCAGTCACAACTGGGGTAATAAACCGTTTCGTCCGGAAGCATGTATTTTTCATGTCCGAATTGCTGATCATCGGTGCGATATTGAAATCCGGTTTGTACAAAACGAAGCAGCAAATTTACGGCATTTTGTTCGTTTTTTCCTTTCACAAGCTCGCGCAAGGCCTTCAAAAGAGAATAACGCAAATACGAAGAGGCCGGTGCTTCGAAATAGAGTTTTAATTCTGTTTGCGGATAATTTTTAAAAAACCGGACGACTTCCCAATCATATTCCAAGGGCACGGTGTATCGTTTTCCGGCATAAGTAAAATGCACAAGGCGCTTGTGCGCTTTTTGTGGCAGTTTGGGCAAGCGATTGATATTCAGAGCAAGAGGCTGGTTGGCATTTTGATACGATCCGCGATACGTTAATATTTTACCTTTTAAGTCCGCATTGCCTTTAAACGTAATAAAGTAATATTTTTGGTGATTAATAACAACAAAAGGCCGTTCAAACATGAGATTTAGCGAAGGCATTAAAAGAAACAATCGATTTCGTTTGAAAGCTATTTTCGCATCGTAGCCCGATTTGTTTAACAAAAACCACGTATAAGCAATGGCCTCCTGTCCTCCGTTTCCTATAAGGTTGCAGGCAGTTTGGTAAACAAAATGGACAAAACCCCAATCATTTAAAGCCAAATTCGTTTTGTAGTTTTTAAGTTGTTTTAAAATTTCCTTTTGGTCTACGGAGGCCAATTTTAACCATACCTTACTGATTTTTTCATTCGTCAAGGGCGGGGTTAGGTTTAAATGCAATCGCTTTTGAAACGCTATTACGACCGGTTGTGAAAAATAATCGAACGATGCCGATTTGAGTGCGTGCGTAACTGCCGGAGGTTTGGGCAAAACGGGCTCGGGTTTTGGAGGAGGCGGCGGTAGTTTTTCTATGATATTAGGCGGATGACTAATTTTTGGTTCTGGCTTCGAGGGCGCCGTGGGAATTCGAGTCGGTTTTGGTTTTTTAAAGGATTTTAATCCCTGTTTGGTTTGGAAAGACTGCCAATTTTTTTTCAAAAATTCGGCAAAATCACGATCTTGCTGTTCGACAAATTTATTAAATTCCCGTTGATCTTTTTTTAGCCATTTTTGAAATTCATCCTGATCTTGCGCCAGCAATCCGTTGCCGGGAAGCCCTAATAACCATGCGATAAGCAGCGACAAAATTATTGCTGTACGCATATTATCTCCTTGTTTTTAGGTTAGTTATTTAACGAATAACATCCCGACTGTTCACTTCGTCGTACATTTGATAAACCGGAACAATTTGCATATTTTGATCTATTTTAAACACTTCCCACACATTACCTTTGCGGCCACGCGGCACATCAAAACTAGCTTGCAAGCGACCGTCGGCATAAACATCGACATGAGCTTGGCTAAAAGACAAATCCAGACTGTTGCGTTGGTTGCGTCCCGAATAATTATGAACCGCATAAGTGTAAATTCCGCGAGCCGGTTTGTATATGGTAATCGTTTCTGGTCCGTAGGAATGTTGATCATCGCGATCGAGGAAATTCTTGCCGCCTATCAGTGTTTTATGGCGCCACCAAATATGAAATTTGCCTCCGTCCGGTTTTGGGCCGCTTAAATGGGCATCCAAATCCGGCGGAAAAGCTCCCCAAGTTAGCACGATGCGGTATTCGTTTACTTCCGGCGTTAAAGCAAAATTCATTGCCACCGGCAGTTCGTCGATGCTCATTCTAAATTCGTGTTTGGCTTCCAAATATCCCGATTTGGAAAACAACACGTCATACGAACCGTATTCCACCGGTGCAATGAATTTTCCGCTCCCATTTGTTGAACCCATGGCCACGGTTTCGCCGGTACGTTGATTTTTTACGACAACTGCTGCTCCTTCCAAAGGCTTTCCAGTTACAGCATCGATCAAGGTAACTTTGTAAATACGTTTCTTTTTAAACGGTTCCAGAAATTTGTAAAAATGACCGTCGACAATAGCCCCTGTCCGAAACACCAAACCTGCTGTTTTTTCCGGTACCGATATCTGATAACCACCATGATTTAGACGGTCCTCTACCCAAACCCGAACATGGGCATTGGACAAAGTGTAATAATCTTCTTCCTGTGCGAATTCTTCATCCATCAAATCATTAACAACCCAAATATTAAACAAATAGCCTTTAGCGTTTTTGATGATAAATTCTTGCGAGCCCCCGCTTAATGTTCGCGTTACCAAAACATTGCCATCGGTGGACGGCTTATCCAAATTACCACGAATGGTTTCCACTTTCCCGTCATGGTAATATTGCAATACGGCTTCCGCTTCCCCATTCATAGCCATTTCGTCCCATTTTACGGTAATTTTGTAATCATAGCCGTAAACCAAGGAAGCCATGAGTATTAAACTAATCAAAACTTTCCACATTCCCCTTGCCCTCCTTAATGTAGCCCTTGCTAATTACCCAGCAAAGGTGAGTGCACACCCTTTTTCGGAATACGTACAAGCACATAATAAACTTGATTTTTGTAATCGGGATAGCGTTGCATTATTTGAATATTTTCCAAAAGGTACCTAAGATTTAAAAATGAAATTTCACTCATCGAAGCGTCATCTTCGGGACCTTCCCGATCCACTAACCGTAATTTAAAAACGGCTACGGCCAAATTAGTCAAAATAGAAAATATGGCTTGCTCCTCTGCTGTTTTCCAAGCATCATTTTCATTTCCCGTCGATGTGTACAACCCCACACCGTAATAAAAATCTTTATCCTGCCAAAAGCTTTGCTGTGTCCATTCCGGCTTTTTTAGTGATGCTACCTCGATCCAGATAGAATGAAAACGATCCATCGGCTTTAGAGAGAATGCCGAGACATAATCGCCTGTAATAATTTCGGTCTGAAAGGAATCTACTTTAAACAATTTACCGTGTATCTTACTAACCGAATCCGGCGAAAAGTAGTAATAATAATCGGAATTTTTTAACCAATCATTGTGCTCGGGATCGTTGTAAATTTCTAAGGTTCCATAAACCACGCAGGAACGGTAAGCGCAATACATGTTTTCCGCATCAAATTCAGCCGTATTTCCGGAATAGGAATAGCCGGTAATAATATGCGGATATTTTTCCGGAAATAAAAACCATTCCGGATAACGATTAATGGCAAAAGCCTGAACCGAAAATAATAGCAATCCTGCAAAAACGGAAAATACTCTCATAAATAAAAAAACAAAGGGAGGCCTGTCATCCTCCCTTTGTCACGCTTACTATTCCTGATTAATAGCCCTGATTTTGCTGTTTTTCGTAATCTTTCATTTCGTTTTTCAATTCTTCGTAAGCCTTGCTGGCCCTGAAACGTTCGTACAATTTGGGACGCTTTGTTTTCATTTCGTCAAGAATGGATTTATTCAGCACATTCGGTTCAATAGCCACCACAGCGGCAGCGGTAATTTTGCCTGTGTTTTTATCGCGCATGTATTTAACTTTTTTGGTAATCGCACCGCGCAAAATTTGGCTGGTTAGTGTTTTGGTTACCATGCTGAACGCTTCGTTAATTTCAGAATCATTGGCGCTTCCGATTTCTTCCTGAAAATTTTTCTTTAATTTTTGTACTTTCAAATTAAAGATTTCAGCCAATTGACCCTGCGCATCGGTAATGGCTTTTTTTCTAGCCAAATCCATTCTGGAAGATGAAGCCTGCCCTACGGCTGCCACACCACCGGCCTGAATAATTTGGTTGGCCATATCCGTTAAATCTTGAAACGGATCGCTAATGGTTTCCAAATCCGAATTGGCTACAGCGGCCTTTTGAGAACCGCCGCAAGAAACCATTAGTGCGGCAATGATAAATAAAGCTGAAATCAACAGCATGTAACGCTTCATGGCGTTCTCCTTTAATTAGTGAAACACAAATTCAAATTTTTATCTTAACATTAACGCAAATAAATTCCCCGGTAAGAAATGACAGTGTTTTAATCGGATTCGTTCGTATTTTCCTAAAAAATCCTATTCCGGTCATTGATCTAAATCAACTTTTGTGAGAAAGCCCGAATGCGAACAACCTTTAATTTACAAAATAACAAATAATTAACGGCATTTTAAAACGAATTCAAATAATCCAGAAATCGACGATAGAACGAATTTTGTATTTGCATTTTTACTTTTCGCAAAATGCGAGCATTGGCTTCACCCGCAGAAATGGCTGCCGTGCGTTTGCTTACGGTAAATGTTTTCAGGGTGGTATTGTTGATCCGGTCGGTTAGCCTAATGGTAAGCTGCCAATTAAAGGCGACAATTCCAGGACGATTCAGATTGGTTTTGTTGCGGGTCAATTGGTAATCCACCTGAAAATCGGCATTTTCATCGGCAATCGTAAAACCCATCTTTCCAAATATTTCTTTCAGGTAATCTCCTACTTCATCCGGTGTGCCCGTAGCGGCATTTAAGCGAATGGTAATCGCAGCGCGGGCATTGCTCAACGCACGATTCAATTCATTTTCCGTAACTGAAGGTTCAAGGTTACTTCCGTTGGTGAGTACTTTGTATTTTTCGTTGATCAAACGATTGACTTCAAATAAGGCATAGGCTTTGTTCAAATCGGATAGTTTGCGCAATTTATTGTCTTCCCGTGCGGCCTGACCAAAATAAGTTTGCAGCAACCGGTCGTTTTCTTCGAAATCACGACGGTACAAACGGGCGGTTTCCGCTCTGTTTAGCACGGCCAATACATAGTAAAGGCCTTCGTTTTGCGAAAAAAAGACACGGTTTATTTTAATATTTTTTAATTCGAGGTCGCTGGTAATACGCGTTTTGTTCACCATTTGTGAATTGGTGGTTAGTTCGCTTTGTTTGCCTTTGGTATGTTCAAGCGCACTTTCAATTAGTGTTTCATCCACCTGAATATTGCTTTGAAATACTTTGGCAATTTCGGCAACAGCATTTTTTTCTGCCGCCTGTCGCGTATCGCCGCTACCTACCCCCACAATAAAACGGTTCTGCGGAAATATGTCGTACGGCGCATTAACCCATTGCGGAATTTTATCTCCGCTTTCCATTGCGGTGCCTTTTTGGGCGTAAATGCAATGCGTTAATTGCAACGAAAACAGAACTAAAACAATTTTTAAAAATGAACGCATAATTTCTCCGGATTTAGACTTACCTTAATGTGGCAAAATTAATCATATTGAGTCCCGGCTCCACTTGCACCTGCGTAAAACGTTGCTGATAAACCAGATCGCCGGAATTCGAATAACAGGCAATATCCACAGTATGCGTGCCTTGCCGTACGGGGAACTCACCGATCAGACATTCATCAGGGAGCGTTTTCCAACAACGCAAATCCGGCTGCTCGGTTGCATCTACAGCCAAATCCACACTAGCATTAAGCACGGCACCCCAAAAGTCATTTGCCTTAAGTTTTTTTCTGAGCTTTTCCTTGCCCTTGGCCGCTAAAATTCCTTTTGTAACCGTGCGGATAAGGGTTTTTACGTAAATCAACGTTTGTTTGTTGCGGAAGGTTTTCAGAGCAACCTTCCCCATATCTTCCAATAGTTCCAATGAGCCGTTTTTGTGGCCATCGATAAAAACGTCTACGCGTTCAATTTCGGTTCTTCCCGGACGCATAACCGGAAAAGCGAATTTAAAATGATAACCGCTTTTAATACCCGGAAAGGGAAATCGCGGAAGTGCTATAGGCACGGAAAGATCGCTAATGCCCAAAAAGCCGTCGTATGTGGTAATCAAACCGCCAACGGCAATTTTTTTAGGGGCCTTACCCACAAATCCCATGATATTCAAATAGGTCGTATCTGGATTTGCAATTTGCCGCAACGAAGAAGGCATTTGAAAATAATAAACATCGCTATGCGTTTGCCAAGCTTGTCGTAATTTTTCCAGTTCGATTCTGCAGTCGTCATAACGATTGTCGGCACGATACACAAGATAACTGATGTAATGGGCCAGTGCGTCGTTATAAAATTTTGTCGCTTGAAAACGAACTTTAACGCCCGTCGTATCGTGGCGGTTAAAATCGTCAAACGCGTTTTGATAACGATCTTCTAACTCGCGTAGCTTGTTGTCTACCCTTTTAACTTCCACAAACGCATCGTCATAACGATTCAATTCCAGATAATTCAAGGCCTTGAATACATTAACATACAAATGTTCGTAGATTTCTCCGGCATAATCCACGGAATTATCGTTTAAAACGTACGAAAGCGCCAATTGCGAAACATGCTTGGTAAACAATTCGTCCATGGTTTGTTCGGCTTGCGCAAAATATTTGTTGCTTTGCGAAAAATCGCCTTTGTAGTGATAAATACTGCCCAAATCCAAATAATAAAGCAAGCGGTCGTTTTGCGAATAAACATGGTTCTTGCGCGCTTCGCGAATTTTTTTTATGGCCAAATCAAAGTTGTTTTGACTTACATCGTTTACAACGCTATCAAAATATTGCGCTTTTTGCACCGAACTCATGCAAGCGGCTAACATTAATAAGGCAAGCGAAACAATTGATATTTTTTTGAAAGGGAATCGTTTCATTTTTGCAAACCGATCCGTTGCGTTTGTTGCTTACCAGGTGTACTTTTTTTGTTGAATAAACTTTTTAATTTCTTTTTGTCCGATCCACACTTTGGTATTGTTCTCAATATCAATCAATTCCAGATTAACCTGATACTTAACCACGCGTTTCCCTTCGAACGAATCGGTTACAGAAGTGATTTCACCCTGAAGCATAAAATCGGCTCCCAACTCATTGGCTAATTCTTTGGCGGTTTCGGGATTGGCAAAACTTTGCTGATCCAGACGCTCTTTACGAACAGCCTGACGTTCCTTATCCGAAGCAACAAACTTTACCTTACCCGAATTAAGCAATTCTCGTTCGATATCTTTAATGAACATATCGGTTTCGATATGTTCGCTACTGCGGTTGCGGATTTGTCCCACAATTACGACAGGTTGGCGGTTGTATTGACGAATAAAATTACGTAACCACGGCCGAGATAACACATCCTTTACCATGCTTTCGGCGGTTAAGCGTGCATCGGTATCGTTCCAATGACCGCTCAAATCAATTGCCTTATCCACCTGAACCCGCTTAACGGTTCTTACCGGTCCGGAACAACTAACTGTCAGAATCGCCCCAAAAAGAAAAATCAATACGGGGGAAAAAAACAGGTGCTTTTTCATGAAGGCCTCCAAAATTTCCAAATGGCTAATAAATCGTTTAATCTTTTCAAAGATAATAAATTAAATCCATGAAGAACAATTTTAATTGATTTTGATCAATTCCTTTCGGAATTGCCCCGAATTATAACCTCAAAGTGACCTTCGGTAGAATACGAAAAAAGTTTAAACAAATACCGCATTCCTTTGTTGTTACGCGGATCTTCCACTGAATAAGATGCCCCTGATTGGGTTGGTTGCTAAAAGTGCGATGCCAACCGATAAAAACAATTAAAAATTTGGAACGCGAAGATTCGGAATTTATGCCTTTGCCTGTAATCCATTTGATTTTGGCGTTAATAATCCGTATTTTTTAGTTTTTAAGAAGGATATCTAAGATATTATGATTCAAATAGTTAGATTTATTATTTTATGTATATTCGTCCTTTGGCTGTCTGCCTGCACTAATCCGTTTACAACGCGGGAAAATCAAGTGGAAAAACCGGTACAGGGTACACCGGGCAACGGGACGGTTTACGATCCTGCCGTTAATGCAGATATTGTATTCGTCAATTTGAAAAAAGCCATTCGTGAAAAAAATATTGACGAGTATATGAAATGTTTCGTTCCAGAAGCGCAAAGCGGGCAAACCCACCTTTTTGAATTTGTTCCGGAACAGCATTTTATTAATGAATTTAACAAACAGCCGTGGACGCTTAATGATGAACGCAATTATTTTATCCAACTAAGTCAATCGCAAAAGAATACCTATCCCAAGCTGGATTTAAGTTTAAACGCAGGCCAGCCTATTACTTTGAATCCCATTACTCCGACATCCGTTAATGATTCACTTGAAACCGGTAGCGTTAAATATCAGTTAACCATATTGTATTCGGCGGATTCTGTAAAAATCTATTCCGGAGTTTTGCAATTCCGTTTGTTCAAATCCGTTACTCCGCCCGAAATTTGGTACATTTATTATTGGCAAGATAATGCCATTAACAAAGAATACAATAAAAGTTGGACCGCATTAAAATTATTTTATCGAAAAAAGGCGTTAAGGCCATGAACCGGTCGATGCTTTACATTGTAATTACGTTTTTATTATTACTTGCCTCCGCTTGTGAGAACCCTTTTGCGCCGGGTCTCAAAAGTTCTCTTAACAACCAAACGCTCATCGTTACCGACCAACACACTCCCGAGGACGTGCTTATTAACTTTAAATATGCTTACAATTTCAAGGACTCTTTGGTTTATGCCGATCTTTTGGACAGCAGTTTTTTGTTTATTTCCAAAAACTTTTTAACCGACCCGCCAACCGATCTTACCTGGGGTCGCGACGTGGATATCAAAACCACCATGGGCCTGTTCCGGCATTTCCAAACCTTAAATTTAATTTGGGAAGGGACGGTTTATTCGCGTTATATTAATGAAGAACAAACATTGAAAGAAATTAAAAAAGTTTTTAGTTTAACCATTGATGGTGGTCGTGAAATACCCACCATTAAGGGTGAAGCACTTTTTGTTTTCAAAAAGAAAAATATTTCACCCAATGATACTACCGGAATCTGGAAAATTGTACGCTGGGAAGATCTTTCCAGTTTTTAACTTTAGAAGGAGGAAATGGCAATGCATCGACTGGCAGTGGATATTGATCCCGTAGCATTTATACGTAATCAATTTAACGATCGTTACCCCGATCCCATCCAAACGGTTGTGTTGGCCGAATTGGGCGGAGCGGAAAGCATTGTAGCCTATTTTCAGGACCACCAGCGTACGGTCAAAGAAACCGACTTAGTACTGCTGAAACATATTGTTAAAACCTATTTGAACATCCGCTGCAATTTAACCGATGAAAACATTCACAAATTATTGCGCGTTCAACCTGACATGGTTACGCTGGTGGCGCCGGGCGAGGTAAAAAGTCTTGAACCGGAACCGTTGGATGTTGATTTGTACACATCCCAATTACAAGGCGCCATTCAGGAGCTACATTCCAGCGATATTTTGGCTTCGATTTTGATTTCTCCGAATATTTCTCAGGTAAAATATGCCGGAAAATTAGGCTTCGACTATGTGGAACTGGACGCTCGCGGATTGGCGGAAGCCGAAGATATGGACAGCGAGGTGGCCTTTTTAGAAGAGCTGGACAATATTTCGATTGCGGCCAATAAAATGGGCATGGGCGTTAATATTAGCGGTGGCATTGGCTACGATAATATTCGGGATATTTTAAAAATGGATTACATCGAAGATATTGTAGTGGGCAAACCCCTGTTCTCAAAAAGTTTGGCTATTGGTTTCGAACAAGCTGTTCGTGATTTAATTGCGCTGATTTAAATGGATTTAAAGGCTGTACTATGAAATATCGATTTATCTTACTCATTCTACTACTCTCGTTTTCGCTATCGGCACAAAAAATTTTTACCTTTGATTGGGGTACTTCACAATGCGCGACAAGCGCTTTTGAAAATAAGGTAAAAATTCCCTTAAAAACCTGGCAACTTTCGTTTAAAGGAAGCAGCCAAACCGTACAAGCACCGTTTGTTGTTTCGTATTCTCCGCAGATATCCGCAACCACGCAATTTCGACTTTCGGAGCGGACAAAGGATAAAATTTTGTATCTGCAATCGAATGGGATCAAAGGTTCGGCAACGTTTTTTTTAAATGACCATCTCATTTCTTTTATTTCCAATGCGCAGCAACCATTTAAAATTCAATTACCCTCCGATTTTTTAAAGAACGATTCGATGCAAACGCTCCGACTACTAATTAAACAACCTCAAAATACACATGACGGTTTTCCCTTAATTGTTTACACCTACTCCGAATCGCACACCATCGGAATAGCCTCTCCGCTATGGATTATTGCCGAGAATAAGCCGGTAATTTCTGGTTTTAACCGAAAATTAGTGCACAACAAGAACGGTTTTATCTTAAACTATTCGTATCAAGTACATGTTACGGATAATTTTAACCGCTTACAGCTTAACGAAAGTTTTGTTCGGCATTCCGATCAAAAAACAATATTCCAAAAAATCCGGTTTGCCAAAGATTTGACAAACAAAACAATACATATTCAAGGAGAATTTCCTTTAAGCCGTCAGGATCTTTGGGAAGTTAATAATCCTCAAAAAATCGTTTTTAAACTGCACGTACGTTTTTCTGGCAACAAAATCAAAGAATTTGAGCGAACATTTGTTTTTGGTGCGCGAACGTTCCGCTGGTTAAAAGGACGGTTTTATTTGAACGAGGCGCACATTACCATTCATGGCATTACCTGGCACCAAAATTTACGCCGTTTAAATCACCGCAACTATGCTCACACACTTCGAAGCGACCTTACCCGTATTAAGGCCATGGGAATTAATACCATTCGCTTTTCGCATTTTCTGCCGGACGATTTGTTTTTAAACCTATGCGATTCCCTTGGTATTATGGTTATGGGCGAATTACCCATTTGGCGCTACCCCGTTTCGTTTTTTAATGAAAATTATCTTTTGGAAATGGCCAAGACCACTTGCCTGCAAATGGCTCCTTTTTATCGCTCGCATCCTTCGTTTGTTGCGCTCGGGCTTGGTCAGGAAATTCCGGCCGACAACCCGATTACGCAAAAATTTATGTTCATCCTTAAGGGAAAAGTTAAAACCTTACTGCCCGTTTTAACCTATGTGTCGCCCATACCCGGCAGACCCCTTCCTCCAGAAAAAGTAGCCGATTTTTATTTATTAGATCTCTATCGGCCATTAAACGTTCTGCAGGATAGCAAACTATTAACATCCATTTCTTTGGTGGGTAAAATTGGTGTTTTGCCGGCAGAACTTTTTCATAAAGAACAATCGGAAGAAACCCATGCAGTTAACAGAGGATTGTTCTTAAAAGAAGAAATCGGTAAAGCGATTTTCCAGTTTAAAACCGCCGGTGGCTTTATCGAAAGTTATCAAGATTGGTTTGCGCCCTTTCCTTCTCTGGTTGTACAAAATCGCCAGGCTCCCTACATTGTGCCGCAAGGATTGTACCGGATAAACGGCGAACCGAAAGCATGGACAAAATTATTAGGCCAGCCATGGGAATTAGATGAATCTACCATAATTCAAACAACAGGGCACAAACAACGTCCTACCAACTTTTTTTCTGTTTTGGTTACTTTTATCGTCATTCTTTTTTTTAGTCTGTATCGGCGGCTGCCGCGTTTGAGAGAAAATCTACGCCGTTCGCTGCGTCATTCTTACGGTTTTTTTGTAGACATGCGCGAAAGACGCATTATTCCGTTGTTGAATTCCGTTACTGTCGGAATTTTCTTTTCATTAATTGCGGCTGCTTTTGTCGCTTCGCAAATTTATTATGTACATGGCTCTTACGGTTTGCAGGAAATGATGGCCGTATTTTTAGTTCCTCTCGGATTGTTCGCTCCGTACCTTCATATTAGTCAATCCTCTGTTTTACTTACTCTTACGCTATTTGCAGTGTTCTTTTTGCTGCCTTTCACCGGTGCCGTTGCGGTTAAAATATTTTCTTTGTTTACACGTGCCCGCATTCGCCTACGTCAGGGTATTGCGGTTATGTATTGGTCCGGGGCGCCATTGCTTTGGTTCTTCCCCGTCAGTCTTATCTCTTATCACTGGGTTTTTTACCACCATAGTGCACAAATCTTCTGGATTATTTTAGGTCTGTTTTTCGTCTGGATTCATTTTCGCTTGGTAAAGGGCTTGCACATTTTATTTTTCACCGGCTCGTCTACCGTCTTTGTGGTTTTACTCTTGTGTTATTCCGTTCCATTGCTTATCTTTTGGGCTCTTTTTAATCCGCCGAGTTATTGGCTTGAATACTTAAAATTACTAATGAATGCGCAGGCTTTGTTTTAAGGAGAGGCATGTATTTATCACGTTTACAGTTATTTGGTTTCAAATCGTTTGCCAATAAAATAAAATTGGATTTTAACGAAGGCGTTTCGTGTATTATTGGCCCTAACGGCTCCGGAAAATCCAATATTGTCGATGCCGTTCGCTGGGTTCTGGGTGAACAACGCACAACTGCCCTGCGCAGCGACAAAATGCAAAGCGTTATTTTTAACGGCACGCGTAATCGCAAACCCATGGGCATGGCCGAAGTTTCCATGACTATCCAAAACAATAAAAAAATTTTAAATACCGAATTTGACGAAGTGGTTATTACCCGCCGTCTTTACCGTTCCGGTGAAAGCGAATATTTAATTAACAATGTACCGGTTCGGCTCAAGGATGTGCTTAATTTGTTCATGGACACCGGTCTGGGGCCCAATTCCTACTCGGTTATCGAACTGAAAATGGTGGAAAGTATTCTTAGCGAAAACAAAAACGAACGGCGTCAATTATTCGAAGAGGCAGCCGGTATTGTAAAGTACAAAATCCGACGTAAATCGGCTCTGGCCAAGCTGGATGCCACGCGTAACGACTTGGTGCGCATTAACGATATAATTAGCGAAGTGGAGAAAAAAGTCAATTCGCTTTCGCGGCAGGTGGGCAAAGCGCGCCGTTATTTGCAATACAGCGAAGAATTACGTAAAACCGATATCGATCTTTGTCGCTTTCGCTACCATGCTTTGCTGGACGAAATTCGCCCATTGCAGGTACAGTTGCAAGAAATAAGCAAGATCAAAGAAGAAAGTCACCACCAAATTACCATCGAAGAAGCGTTGTTGGAAGAATACAAGCGGGAACAAATTCAACGTGAACAACAGTTGCAAAAACTCAGTTTGCAAATAAATGAATTGGATCAGCAAATTGCGCGAATTAACCAAGACCTGGCCGTTGCAGAAACCAAAAGTGAGCAATTAAAACAAAACAAGGAACGCTTTTTGACCGAAATTGATGCGGCAGAACATAAAATCAAATTATTACAAGAAAATCTGCAAAGTTACCAAAACGAATTGGATGAGCTTTCTCTGAAAAAAGAAGAAGCGGAAAAGCGATTAAGCGAAATCGAATCGCAGCGGCAGGCAGAACTGGAAGTTTTACAAGCCGAAAAACAGGAAATCGATAAATTAAATACCGCCTTTAAAAAACAATTTCAAGAGGTTGCCCGACTAAAAGACCAACTGGCTCAAAAAGAATATCAACAGCAATTTTTAAAGGAGCAGGCGGAAGAACTCGAGCAAAAGCTGGCCGAATATCAACGGAGCGTACAACGTCTGGAAACAAAATTGGCCGGCAATAAAAAACAGCAAGCCGAACTTATCCGTAAACAGGACGATGTAAAAACCGTTTTGCTGAATTTAAAAACAAAACTGCAACAATTGCAGTCCGAACGTAGTGATATAATTCAACAAAAAAACGGTTTACTGGGCAAACTGGAACAAGCACGCTCTCGGTATAACTTTTTTAAGCAAATTATGAGCAGCTACGAAGGCTTCCGGAAAAGTACGCAATATGTAATGACCCATAAAGAAGCTTTACCCGGTATTCATGGCACCCTTTCCGAAATTATTACCGTTAACGAGCCCTACTCCAAACTATTGGAATCGTTGCTGGGCGATGCCTTAAACTATGTTATTGTAGACGACGTAACCTCTGCCCGACGCATTATTGAATTCGTAAAAAAAGAAAAAAAAGGCCGTATTACATTAATTCCCATGGACCGGGTCCCTTCTGTGGCCAACGATACTAAAAAATCCGCGAACAACTTAACGTTTCTTAAAGCAGAAATTCAGGTTGAGGATTCTTATCGCAATTTAATCGATCTTTTGCTTGGCGATGTAATTATTGTGCCCACCCTGGATGAAGCCATCGCCCTTTCCGAAAAATATCCGCAATTCCGATTTGTGTCTGAACAGGGCGAAATGGTAAATTTTAATCGTGAGATATCCAGCGGCGAAACTTCCGACCGTACGGTTTCTTTGGTCGGTCGCAAGGAACAATTAAAAAAAATCGAACAAGAAATAAAATCTGTCGAAAGCCAAGTTGCCAGGCTTGATCAACGAATAGAATCCAATGAACAGGCCATTTTACAAACCCGTCAGTCCATCGAAAAACAAAGCAATGCTTTAAATGACTTACAAAACCAACGCATTGATCTGGAAAAACAAGAAAATCAGTTGCAGTACGAAATTTCCACCCTGCAGAACGAAATTCGGCAAACCGATCAACACCTGACCCAAATTCGCAGTGACCGGCAACGTTTAAGTAAAGAAACGGAAACGTTGCAAGTTCAACTTGACGGAATGCAAAAAGAGTTGAATGAACTTGAAGCAGAAACCATTCAGCGCACCGGTGCCTATGAACAAAAAAGCGAATCTATGGAGTATTTACTGGAAGAGGTTCAAAAGGCGCGTTTGCAAGCTAATAATTTACGTAATCAATTCCAAAATCGTCAGGCCGATATTCAACGCACGCGGCGTACGATTGACGATTTGAATAACGAGATGGAACGTAAGCGTCAGGAAATTAAAAAGATTAATGAAACGCTGGTGGAAATTGACATACAGAATGAAAAGCACGAACAGGAACGAGTACAAATTTGGCAAAGTAGAGATAAATTGGAAAGCCAAAAGCAAGAAATGTTACAGGCCTTTCAGGAATTGCGCGATAAAATAAATGATCTTGAGGAAAAGACCAAAGAATACCGGCGTAAACACGATTCCACACTGGAAAAAAGTCGTCAATTGGAACTAAAAATTAATGAAAGTCATTATAAAGCAGAAAGCATTCGGGAATATGCCTTAAAGGAATATTCGGAAGACGTGGAAACGGCTATTCCCTATCAGGATTTTGACGAGCATGCCGCCGAAGAGCGCATTGAAATGTTGCGCTTGCGTATTAAAAACATGGGGCCGGTAAATCCGTTGGCCGTGCAAGAATACGATGAAGAAAAAAAGAGGTTGGATTTTTTGACACAACAGCGAGACGATTTGCTGAATGCTGAAAAATCGTTAATCGATACGATTGATAAAATAAATCAAACGGCACGAGAACAATTTTTAACAACCTTTAAACAAATCAAAGAAAATTTTGAAGAGGTATTTCGCTCGTTTTTTGAAAACGGTGAAGGAACCATTGAATTGGATGCAGAAGCAGATCCGTTGGAAGCCGATATTCATATTAAAGTGCGTACCAAGGGCAAACGTTTGCAAACTTTAAGCTTGTTGTCATCCGGAGAGAAAACCCTGACAGCTATTTCGCTGTTGTTTTCCATTTATCTGGTTAAACCCAGCCCTTTTTGTATTTTGGACGAGGTGGACGCGCCCTTGGACGATATGAACATCGGGCGTTTTACCGAAGCGTTAAAATCGTTTTCCCAAAATACGCAGTTTATTGTGGTAACCCATAACAAGCGTACCATGGAAGCTGCCAGCACTCTTTACGGCGTTACCATGGAAGAAGAAGGGGTTTCCAAAATCGTATCCGTAAAATTTAACTAATGGTGGTGCTTTATGAAGCCAATTTTCAAAACCCTTTTGTGGGCCCTTATGTTTCCCGTTTTTGCTTTTTCTCAAATGAATTTTATCCCTATTAGCGTGGACTATGCCTCGTTTCGTCATACCGATAGCACAGCTTACGTAGAAGTGTACGTCTCGGTTTTTCAGGGTAATTTAACTTATGCCAAACAAGCGGACGGTTCGTTTAAAGCTTCATTTACAAATGCTCTTACCATTACCGATCAAAACGGAAAAAAGATAAATACGTTTGCCCATGCTTATAGCAATACGGCTAAAGATACCACGGGCTTAAATCAATTTAATCAGTTGGTGGATGTTTTTGCATTTTATTTACCCTACGGGAATTACAAAGCCAGTGTACGCTTGGTGGATAAAACCACCAAACAAAAAGGCGAATACGTTTTTGATCTCAATACTATTCGTACCAAACCGGGCATTTATCTTTCGGACTTGGAATTCTGCCAGGATATTAAAAAGAGTAAGGACACAAGCGATCGATTTTACAAAAACGGATTACGTGTTGTGCCCAACCCGCGAGGTGTTTTTGATATTTTGGAACCTATGCTCTACTTTTATGTCGAATTAAATAATTTGCCTTTTGAACAAGGTAAAGAAAAGCATTTTAATTTTTCTTATTTTGTTACCACTACCAAAGGCGATACAGTAAAAAAAATAAGCCCAATGGTTAAAAAAATCATCGCTCCTTCATTGGTAGAAGTGGGCGGTTTTAATGTGATGGCATTACCTGAAAACAACTACATTTTAACCATTCAAGTCACCGATCCTCAATCGGGTGAGGTGGTAACTGTTAAAAAACCCTTTTATGTTTACAAACCCAAAAAGCGTAAACCCGGACAAGAAAATGTCTCCAATGCAGGCACCGGCAACGTTCCTAAAATAGATCCGGCGATTGCCCTGCTTTCCAAAAAAGAGCTAAAAAAAGAATTTGAAATGGCCCGTTACATTGCCACACGTCAGGAAGAAAAAATATTCAAGAACATCGAAGATCCCAATGGCATGCGCGAATTTCTTACCCAATTCTGGTATCGCAGAGACCGCCTTACCGGTTCGCCTTTGGGTACCAATCGCCGTGAATTTTTACGGCGCGTGCAGGAGGCCGATCAAAAATTCCGTGCCATGGGCAAAGAAGGCTGGCAAACCGATCGCGGCCGTATTTTACTCAAATACGGAGAACCGGACGAAATCGAACGCTTTCCCAGCTCGATGGATTTACTGCCGTATGAGATTTGGTATTATCACAATCTTGAAGGCGGTTCGGAGTTTATTTTTGCCGATTTACGCGGCTTTGGCGAATATGAGTTAATCCATTCCACTTATCGGAAAGAATTGCAGAATCCCAATTGGAAAGAATTAATTCAGAAGCATTCCGGTTTTATGGAAAACGGGGATAATAATCAATTCTGATTAAAAGAACGTATAAAAACTATCAGGGCAATGCGGTATTAAAAAAAGCCGTGTTGCCTTTTTTACGGTTTATTTTGAATTGCGAAAAAATTTCCGTTTAATTAGTAATTAGTGTGCGTTTTTGTAAGTCCAACGTTTCTTATTACGAAAATCTTCGCCCCAATGTAGTTTGTTGCGCAACGTTTCGTAAAAACTGTGATGTTCCATTTTAACCAAACGCACTGAAAAATTAGCTCGCGATATTTCAAAGGTTGTTCCGCTGGGATAGCCTTTCACTTCATGCCCGTCCCTAAAAAGCTTAATTTCTTTAAATTCCGTGTACACCTGCAAACGGATTTTACTGGTATCCGGCACCACTACCGGCCGATTGGTTAATGAATGTGGACAAATAGGATTGATAATAAAAACATTGGCCTCCGGCACTACAATAGGTCCTCCGGCCGATAGCGAATAGCCCGTTGAACCGGTGGGGGTAGAAATAATCAATGCATCTGCAATGTAAGAGTTAAGCAGGCTATTATCCACGCGGGTAACAATTTGAATAACTCGCGAAAAACCCGCTTTGTCAAATACCAAATCATTAAAAGCAAAATAGCTTTCGTTGCTCTCTTTTACCTTACAACGCAGTAGAGAACGTTCTTCAATAAAATACTTTCCGTTCAAATAGTTTTCCAGATCTGTAGTAAGTTCTTCGGGTGTGGCCTCAGCTAAAAATCCCAATCCGCCCAAATTCACTCCCATAATGGGAATTTCCCGCTTGCCCACCAATTGGACAGTGCGCAAAATGGTGCCATCTCCGCCAAAGGCCAAAATAATTTGGGCGCGGTTTAAAATTTCATCTTTACTGGCGCGTTTCAGATGGGTAAACTGGTGTTTAACGGCTTTGGCTTCAACCGCGCTTAACAAAAATTCGACATCGTAGCGCTCTGTCTCCAAATTTTTTCTCTGCCAATTATCCAAAATTTCCAACGGGACCACAATCTGTTCTTTCCGGGGATTAACCAATATTCCGATCGTCCGGTGCGTTTTTTCTTTTTGCTCTTTCATAGGTGTATGCTCAAAAATCATTTAATTCAAAACTGCCGTCCGCATTTTGCGACAGTTTTTTAACTTTGTTTTCGGCCTCTGTTAATTTTTGTAAACAAAATTTTACTAACTTTTGGCCTTCTTCAAAAGCGGCAATACTGTCTTCCAGCGTAATTTCTCCGCTTTCGAGTTTTTCCACAATTGCTTCCAGTTTGGCAAGTGCCTCTTCAAAGGTTACTTTTTTGTTTTTGGTACTCATGATCTTCTATCTTTGTTATTATACTTTCGATTTTTCCCTTATGTAATTCGGTTAATAACGTTCCGTTCACAGTAGCGTGTACGGCATTTTTAATAACACGTCCGTTTAAATAGGTAATGCTGTAACCGCGGTCCAAAACCTTTTTAGGGCTTAAATTTTGCAAGCGCAAATTTAACTGTTCTATGTATTGCTTATGCGTGGTTAAACGCCGAGACATATTTCGCTGAATTTGTACGCTGAGTTCATCGAGGCGTAAGGCATATTGATGTAAAAGATCTTCCGGTCGTTTTAACCCGTAACTGCGTTGCAAAGCGTTAACCCGTTGCCGGTGATGATCGATTTTTACTAAAAGCGCATGCCGTATTTGTTGGGCGTAACGTAAAATTTTACCTTTCAGCTCATGGTAATCGGGAACAGCGAGCTCGGCCGCGGCCGAAGGCGTAGGAGCACGCAAATCGGCAACAAAGTCGGCAATGGTAAAATCGATTTCATGTCCAACAGCCGAAATCACGGGAATTTTCGAATCATAAATGGCTCTGGCCACTTCTTCTTCGTTAAACGCCCACAAATCTTCCAACGAGCCTCCACCCCGGCCCACAATTAAAACATCCGCTTTGCCAAAGGCATTAAATTCAGCAATAGCCTTGGCAATATCATGTGAAGCCCCTTCCCCTTGCACCTGAACCGGGCGTAAAATAATTTGCACATTAGGGGCTCTGCGGGTAATTACATTAATAATATCCCGAATGGCCGCCCCGGTTTGCGAGGTAACTACCCCGATAACGGAAGGATAAGGCGGTATTTTCTTTTTGTGTTCTGCGGCAAATAATCCTTCGGCCTCCAGTTTCTTTTTAAGGCGCTCGAATTCCATTTGCAATTTTCCCAATCCGGCCGGTTGAATTTGCAAAATATCAAAATTATAGCGTCCTCCGCGTTCAAAAACGCGCACGTTTCCCAAAGCTTGCACATGCATGCCGTCCTCTATCTCAAAATCAAGAATAGATGCACGGGAACGCCAGATAACGGCGGATATTTGGGCTTTACTGTCTTTTAAGGTAAAATAGAAATGGCCCGAAGAATGTGCCTTAAAATTAGACACTTCGCCCTCGAGCCAAATGGTGGGAATATTTTCTTCCAGTAAATATTTAATCGTATGTGTAAGTTCACCTACCGAAAAAATATGTGTTTTTTCTGACCACATTGAAAGGCCTTTATTTAACTAAAAGAAAAAAGGCTCATGTAAAATGAACCTTTTAGCGGATTTTTTTCTTATGACGATTTTTTCTCAGACGCTTTTTCCGCTTATGGGTTGCCATCTTTGCACGTTTTCGTTTCCGTCCGCAAGGCATATTTGATCGTCTCCTTTCTTTTAGTTACGATTGATTTAAATGCAGTTCTGCTTGTTTTACAAACTCTTTGGCGTTCGCAGCTTCCGAAGAATTCGGATAGAGTTTAATTAATCTTTTCCAGATTTTGATTGATGTTTTAACATTGCCCATGTTAAACTCGATAACGCCCTTATTGAGCAAGGCCAAAGGATGATTTGGATTCATTTCCAGTGCTTTGTTCATAAAATAAAGCGCCGAATCGAGATTATTGGTATTAAAATAAGCCACTCCAAGATCGATCACAACTTCGATATCTTTTTTGTGTTTTTGCCGTAATGCATTTTTATAATTGGCAATGGCCAAATCAAACCGATTAATGTCAAAATAATTGTTAGCTAATTCCACCAGTAAATGGTAATTGTTAGGTGATTGCTTGAGCGAATCTTTAAGTGCCTGAATTTTTTCCATTTTATCCATGCTCGGATGATCGGCAGGCAACTCGTTTTGCCCGGCAGGTGCCTGTTTGGTTTTGGAAAGTTTACGCTCTAAATTTTCATTATTGCCTTTAAGGATTAAAAGGACAATAAATAAAGCAAGAAGTAAGATAAACGTTAACATTAAATACGGATTTACACCGGAACCATTATTGGCATCCGATGTTTTTTCGCTTCCTTTTGTTTCTGCGGAGGACAATTTGGTTCCGCATTGAATACAAAATCTTGCGGAATCGATATTTTCTGTTCCGCATTTAGGACAAATTTTAGCGATAACGCTTTCCTTTCTTCTTATCCGTTTGTTTTTAGCTTTTAATTTTAATATTTATTATGATTAAAGTCAATTTAATTTTCGGAAACCTTTATTCGGTCGCCCGGGCGAATACGAACCGAATGCATATTATTCAATCGTTTTATTTTTTCGATGGTTAAACCATATTTTTTCGAAATATCCCAGAGAGTATCCCCCGTTTTTACGGTATAATAGGTAGCTTTGTCGTCTTGCGCTTTGGTTACGGTTTTAACAGGCCTTCCGATTTGATCGTTAACCCAGATAACTAAATTTTGTTTTGGATAAATATATTCGCCGTAACGCAAACCGTTCCAGGCACGTATTTTACTGGCACGTGTATGATATTTTTCGGCGATTTCGCCAATGGTATCTCCCGCCTTTACTTGATACACAACGCGTTTAGCGCCTGGGGCATGGCTGGCATAACTTTTGTGTCTGCGATGGCTATTGCGTTTCTTTCTGTATGAAGATCGCCTATTTCGCGAAGCGTAATAATATGCCTTATTTTGCGGAACCGGAATTAGCAAATAATGACCGGCACGAATTAAACTTCCTCTCAATTTGTTGATGGATTTTATTACCGACATGGATGTGTGGTATTTGCGTGCAATAGTCGAAAGCGTTTCACCCGATCGAATGCGATGACGTACCCAGGAGCGTTTTTTACTATCCGGAATTTTTGCGTAGCGTTCGACAAAACGATCTTTTTTGCCCTTGGGCAAATAAAGAGTAAAATTTTTGACGCCCGGAGGGGTAACCCAACGCAATACAGCAGGATTTATTTCACGAATATAGCTGTATGTGGTATCTACCAATTTGGCTATTACATTTAAATCCACCGCTTCGGATATATTAATGCTGTCTACTTGAATTGGTGGGTCTTTTTCCACATAAAATCCGAACTTATTCGGATTTTTGGAAATGATAATCGCTGCCAAAAATGTGGGAATGTAATTTTTGGTTTGTCTGGGCAAACGCCTTAAACGCCAAAAGTTGCGCGTCCGGTAACGACGAATATTGTAATCGACTTTGCGCGGATTGCAATTGTATCCGGCCATGGCCAAATACCAATCACCAAAACGCTGATACAGGCTCTTTAAATGTTTGGCCGCCGCATGGGTCGATTTTATCACATCGCTACGCTCATCGAACCACCAGTTATGGCGTAATCCGTAATGACGTCCCGTTGACGAAATAAATTGCCAAATCCCAACGGCACGGGCATAAGAGCGTGCGCGTGGTTGAAATCCGCTCTCAATCATGGCCAAATAGAACAAATCTTCCGGTACGCCTTCTTCTTTCAGAATATTTTTAATTAACGTCTCATACCGGCCGCTACGTTTAAGCCATTTAGTAAAAATGCGCCGTCCTTTGGTCTGAAAATATTTAATAGCCAGCCGTACTTTATTGTTGATCGTAATGGGAATAGGCCCGCTGCTGTCAATAACCGTTCCTTCTCCGTAAAGAACCGAATCGGGAAAATTCAATTCTTCAAACTTGGCAATATCTTCCCGAACTTCTTCTGCTTCTTGTTCCGCCTGATTTTCCGGATAAAGCTGCTGATATTCCTGATCCATGTTACGAATTAATGTGTCGAACTCTGTCCAATAGGTTAATGTGTTCCGGTCTTCGTCGCTAAGTTCGGATAATTGTTCATAAGCCTGATCAAAATAAATCTGAGCGCCCATTGTATCTTGTTCGCTAAGCTTGCGTTGCGCATCCTGATAATAACTTTTCAGGGAATCCATGCGATTAATTAAATTTTCCGAAGCCCACAGGCTATCGGGTAGCGATTTGGGTAAAGGCCGTACCTGCGTGTACCGCACATGTCTTACCTGTTTTAATTGGCATGCGGTAAGGAGCAAAATGCTTAGTGTGATTAAAATCGATTTTAACAATCGTTTCATGCAAACTTCCTGTGTTCTTAAGGTGTTTCTTTAATCCTTTTAATAATGTTCGTTGTAGAACGCCCTTGAATGAGCGGGATGGTTAAAACTTTTCCACCGCGCGATTCGACATACTCTCTTCCCACAATTTCATCCAGGCGGTAATCGCCGCCTTTAATAAGAATATCGGGTTTTACGCGCATAATCAACTCCAAGGGCGTATCTTGTTCAAAAATACAAACAACATCCACCATCTCCAATCGTGACAAAATATACGCCCGATCTTCCTGAGGTACATAAGGCCGATCTTCTCCTTTTAAACGGCGCACCGAATCATCCGAATTTAATCCGACCACAAGAATATCCGCTTGTGCGGCCGCTTTTTCCAGATAAGCCACATGTCCTTTGTGCAAAATATCAAAACACCCGTTCGTAAAAGCGATGGTAATGGTTTTGTTAGCCCTGCGCAGCAGCGCGATGAAATTTCCTATCTGTGTAAAATCAATAATTTCATGCATCGGTTAACGAATGATTTTTTAATATAACTTCTGTTAATGCTTCTTTTTTTACCGGAACAATACCCACTTCTTCGCAAACCAAACCTGCGGCAAAATTGGCAATAGTGGCCGCCTCTTTTAATGAAGCACCACCGGTCATAGCAGCAGTAAGTGTACTAATAACGGTATCACCGGCACCGGAAACATCGGCTACGTTACGCGTACGGGTTGGGATGTGGTTTGCATCTCCGTTGGCTTCTATCAGAGACATGCCATTGCTTCCGCGCGTAATTAGAACAGCTTTGGCTTGCAACTTTTTTAACAATTCTTCTCCTGCATTTTCCACTTCGGAATCGCTTTGAATGGGGCGGGCCAAAGCATGGCTTATTTCTTTTAAATTAGGTTTAAAGACGGTCACCCCTTTATATTCTAAAAAATTGTAAAATTTGGGATCTACCGTTACCAATTTGTGGCTTGCCTTTGCCTTTTGTACAATATGGCGAATCAGATCTGCAGAAAGAACCCCTTTGTTGTAATCTTCCAAAATAACGGCGTCAGCTTCGTTTAAAAGGGCGTCGAAACGTTCGGTTAGCAAACGCTTAATCTGCGCATTATTATAGCGAATCTTTTCCCGATCTACTCGCGCAATATGTTGATTATCGCCAATGATGCGGGTCTTTACCGTTGTGGAAACTTCATTTTGCAGTACAATACCTTCGCAACTCATGCCATGTTCCCGTAAAAGCGTTACAAGTATTTCACCGGCACGATCGTTTCCGGCAAGGCCAATAGTAATGGGTTGACAACCAAGCGTTTTTAAGTTAAAAGAAACATTGGCCGCACCACCAAAGTGGTAGGTTTCTCGCTCGATTTCCACAACAGGGACCGGAGCTTCCGGTGAAATACGATTTACAACCCCGCGTAAATATTCATCCAACATTAAATCGCCAACTACGATTATTTTTTTATTTTGAAACGACGAAAATATTTCGTGCAAACGTTGGGAACGAAATCGGATCATACCATTTGCCCTTAACGTAAAAAAACCGTTTTGTTATCTGACAACCATCCTATTGCAAGACCATAATTTAAGCTAATAAATTTATGAAAAAACAAAGCATTAAGCAAAATTGATCGTTTACGGTTCATAGGGTATTATCAAAGTAAAAGTCGTGCCTTCGCCCCATGTCGATTGCACGTCAAAACGCACGCCATAAGGTTCCAAAAGCATTTTAACCATGGAAAGTCCCAAGCCCGACCCGCTCGGAAGTTTATCGTTTTGGGTATCTGCTTCGGTGGGCGGCCGTTTGGTTGTGTAAAATGGATCGAATATTTTAGATATATTTTGCGCCTTGATGCCCTGCCCAGTATCTGAGATTTTTAGGTAAATGTAATGATCATCGAAATCGGTTGAAATGGTTAGTTGCTTTTTTTCGGATTGCAACATGGCATGAATAGCATTGTCTACGATATTGTTCAGACTTTGCGAAAAATCGCTATACTGACCGTGTATGTTAGGTAAATTTTCGTTTAACTGCAGAATTTTTTCCACTTTGTGTTTAAAAAACAAATTGGCGTTCAAAAATTCGATCTCTTTGCGGATTAAACGGTTTAAATCGATGGCTTCCTTAAGCTGCTGCTGTTCTCTGCGGCCTTTCATAACAATGGTATTGATCAACTCGATCATGCGTCGGGTTTGCTCCAATATGCGACGCGGTTCCTTGGCCTCAGGATTTTTATAGCGCAACAATTCGGCATTGGCCTGAATAACGGCGATGGGATTATTCAGGTTGTGCGCAATGCCGGCAGCCAAATTTCCGATGGCAGCCATTTTGTGAGCGCTCATCAATTGCAATTCCAATATTTTCTCACGTTTTTGATAAGCGACTTGTTCTGTAATGTCAATAACAATGCCCTCTAATGCCGGCTGCTTTTGATATTGAATGCGCGCTAACCAAAGCTGAAGTATCTTTTCGCTTCCGTTTGCCAATATCGCATTAATATTCAGTTGCAAGTTAGGAGTATGTCCTTCAATACAATCTTGAATTTTGCCCTGCAGTTCGGAACGATCCTCTTCGCGAACATAATCGAGCAGCCCTTTTTTATTCAGAGCTTCAATGGGCTCAATATCGAAAATCCGATACGCTTTGTGATTTAAATATTGAAAGGTTCCGTTTTGGATGACAAAAACGCCAATTAAGGATTGCTCCACCAAACTTTTGTATTTAAACTCCGATTCTTCAAGTGCTAACGTTTTTTGAGCAACCATTTTTTCCAGTTGCTCTTGATACATTCGTTTCTGTTTTTCAAGATTTTCACGCTCTTCGCGCAATAAATTGTGCATGACGGCATTGTGTACTACCTGAAGCAGTTGCCGGTTTTTAATAGGTTTAACCAGATAGTCGAACACACCTATTTTAATGGCTTTACGGGCCATTTCTATTTCGGAACTGCCTGTAATCACAACTACGGGGGTTTTTACACCTTGTTCCTGAACCTGATGAATAAAGTCGAGACCGTCGAAATCGGGAAGGTAAATATCCAAGAGAATAGCAGAGAAGGTGAAATTTTGTATTTGTTCCCGCGCTTCACGCCCGGTCGCACAGGTAACCACTTGATAGCCTTCGTGTTCGAGTAAGGTCTGTAATGTATCCAAAATATCCCTGTCATCATCGATTATCAAAATGCGCGATTGTAATTTATGCATGCAGTAACCTACCGATTAGGTTTTTTATGTTCTGAGCAAAAAACTCAATAACGATAAACACCAGCAAGCTAATGATACCGACCAAATAAATATAACGGGTAATTTGGTCCAAAACAGGCTTGTTGAATTCCGGCAATATTACAATTAACACAAAGGCAACGCCCACTGTCCAGCTTAAAATACGCAAAATTAGTTTAAACGTTTTTTCAACTTTCTCGGGATATTCTGGCTCTTCTTGCGCATGTTTTTTATCGTTCTGTTTTGATTTTTTGCTTTCGGCATGTTTATGATGTTTGGCCATATTTTTTCTCTCCTTACGCTAATACCCTAAAGCCGTTCCGGTTCCTCTCGGATCGCCCCAACCGTAAATGATATCTTGTTTTTTCATAATTGCCTGAATAAATCCCAAACGCGGTACAAACTTAATTCGATAACCGCAATTTTTCAAATTGTTTATTGTATCCCGATTGAAACCGAATTGTTCCAACATAATCACATCGGGCAACCACTGATGATGAAAACGAGGCGCTTCTACGGCCCGTCTGATATTCATCCCAAAATCGATGGCATTTAAAATGGTTTGCAAAACAGAAGTAATAATGGTTGATCCTCCGGGTGATCCTATTACCATAAACAAAGAATCACCATGGAGCACGATGGTTGGCGAAATGGAGCTCAACATGCGTTTGCCGGGAGCAATGGCATTGGCTTCGTTGCCGACCAAACCGAATTGATTGGGCTGCCCCGGTTTAATACTAAAATCATCCATCTCATTGTTCATCAATATGCCGGTTCCACGAATAACTACTCCGGCTCCATAATTACTGTTTAATGTGTAGGTATTCGAAACGGCCCATCCCTGCTGATCATAAATGGAAAAATGGGTTGTTTGCTGCCCTTCCCTAATCGCTTTGAGCCCGTTCGTTCGGGAATGTCCGGCCATTAACAGGCTTAAATGGCAGCGAATGGAATCGGCATATTCCTTGGAAATCAAATGTGTTACGGGAACCGAAACAAAATCTGCATCTCCCAAATACAAAGCCCGGTCACGATAGGCATGGCGTTCGATTTCGGTTAGTAATTGAATGTACTTTGCACTATTGTGCCCCAATTCGGCGGGTTTAAAAAACGATAATGTGTTTAGAATTTCGGCCAATAAAATACCGCCTGAGCTTGGCAAAGGCATGGAACAAACAGTATATCCGCGATAACTAATCTTAATTGGCTTGCGCCAAATGGCGCGATACCGATTTAAATCTTTAAGCGAAATCAAACCGCCGTTTTTACGCATGTCATCTGCAATCAAATGCGCGGTTTTGCCCTGATAAAAATCGCGAATACCGGATTTTTGAATTCTTTTTAATGTTTGCGCCAAATCTTCTTGTCGGAGTATTTCTCCTTCTTTTAACGGTCGGTTTTGGGGATAAAAAATCCGCGCTGTTTGGGCAAATTGCAGCAGTTTTTTAGCATGATGCTTAAGCATGGCGGCCTGCAGGGCGTTAATATAAAATCCTTTTTGAGCAAAGCGAATAGCGGGTTCGAGCAATGAGCGCCAAGGTAAGCGTCCGAAACGTTTGTGCGCCAGCCACAATCCGTAAACGGTTCCCGGCACTGCACAAGCTTTGTAACCAATTAAACTAGCATTGGGAATAACGCTCCCATCCGCATTTAAATACATATCACGGCTGGCTTTTAATGGGGCCTTTTCCCGATAATCAAGCGCAAAAACACGATTGTCCGGTGTACGGATGAGCATAAATCCGCCGCCGCCAATATTGCCGGCATTGGGATAGGTAACCGCCAAAGTAAAGGCAACCGCAACGGCCGCATCTACGGCATTTCCCCCGTTTTTAATCACTTCCAATCCCACACGGCTGGCCAAAGAGTCGGCCGTAACCACCATGGCTTTTTGCGCTTGCACAGGGCTAAACCATTGTGCTTTAACCGGAACCCGAAAAACGAACGTGAATAATACCCCCAAAGCAATAAACGTATGACGCATCATAACGATTTTCCGCTAAGAATACGGTACATATCTTCTTCGAGAAATTCCGTTCGGGGACTTTCCACAATGCGTCCGATTTCTTTGCCGTTACGCTCAAAGATAAACGTTGGCACATACTTAATGCCATATTTTCGGGCCAGATTATCGGGAGACTGTTTTTTGCGATCTACCGCCCACATTTCAATTTTCAATATAGGGCCCAAATGGGCGGATTTGACAATTTTAAAGAAATGGGGGACTTCTCGTTTGCTATCCGGGCACCAAGTTGCCATAAATATTTTTACAGTTGTTTTTTGTTTGATTGTTTTGAGTTTTTCGACAAACGCTTTTTGGGGCTGATAATTCCGTTCAACGGTTTTCCATGCCGGATAATCAAAATACAATTGTTCCGGAGTAATTTTTCCGTAAAGCATGGTACGACCGTCACGAATTACCTTTTGCGATTTAAGTTCCGGCTGCCGTTGAAAAAACTGACAAGCCGAAAGTGCCAGCATTAGAACCACTAGTAAACTAATGTGTTGACGTGCTATCATTTTTTTCGACCTTTCCTTTTTTAGGAAATACGACTTTTCGTTTTACAATTCCGCTGGGTGTTACTTTCATATAAGAAATTACTTGCCCGGGCTTGGCTAACGAATCGTAAACAATCGAATTGATCTCGAAAACCAATACACTGGGATTACCGATTCGGAACTCAGCCACGGAATCGGCATGAATGGTGTACTCATTTTTGCTCTTTAGAATAAAATCCGAGGTATCCGCATGATCTTTTACGTAACGTATCCAGCTATCGCCTTTGGCACGAATGACAATAGTTAGAGAAGATTTTTGCTTGGTTTCTATCGTATCTGCAGGCGTTTTCTTATTTTGCCTTTGCCGAGCCTGATTTACAATTTGCTGTGCGGTTAATTCCTTGACCGGTTTTTCGGACGGTCTGGGTGCTTTTTTTTGATTATTGATTAACGTAATTACTAAAACAATGGTAATAAGCACGGGAATTCCGGCATAAATGATTTTAAGTAAAAGCGGTTTTGGGATCCATTCCTTGGATGTCAGCGATGTTTTGCTTTTAGCACTAAAAAAAGTGGTTTGTTTTCTTTCCGATTTTCGGACGGAATCAAAAGCAGCTAAATATTTTTGCGGATCTTCTACATGAAGTGCCTGCAAATACGTTTTAAAAATAAATCGGTCGTAAACGTGCGGCAAGCGATCAAGCTCACCGGCTTCGAGTGCCCGAAGATATTGAAGGCGTATTTTCGATTGCTCGGAAATGATCTCCAGCCTTATTTTTTTTTCTTGCCGGATTGCCTTTAATTCTTCCAGCATTTGATTAAACACTTGCTCATCGGCCATTCTTAATTACCTCTATGTCTTTTATTCGCATTTGAATGGTTGTTTTTCCGTTCCAGCGATTTTCTTCTAAAACATACGCACAATCCACCCGAGCTTGCGGGTTTTGTCGGATTTCATCGGCAAACTGTCCCAAGTTGTAGCCAATGGCGTCCAATACCACCTCTTTTTGCTTGAATTTTGTCTTTAAATGATTATGACCGACAATATCAATACCACCGAACGGTTTTACGTCATACGAGACAAAAACCGGACGCATGTTTCCCGGGCCAAAAGGCGCTAAAGATTTAAGAGAACTAAAAAAGTGCGCATCCAATTGATCAAAAGTAAGCTCTCCGTCGATTTTCAGTTTTGGAATCAATTCTTCCATTTTAATATCGATTTCGGAAAGCTGGTTAATTTTTTCATCGAGCAGCGGAATATTTTCCGGTTTGATGGTTAATCCGGCGGCAAATTTATGACCGCCAAAATTAATGAACAAATCGCTTAATTTTTTAAATCCTTCGTAAATATCAAAATTGGATGTGGAACGTGCGGAGCCTTTGCCTACCCCGTTTTGTACGGAAATAAGTACTGTCGGGCGATTAAATTTTTCCATGATTCTTGAAGCGACAATACCGATAACGCCGGTATGCCAATTTTCTTTGGCCAGCACCAGCACACGTTTGGCATTTAAATCTATTTGGTTTTCGATTATTTCAAGTGCTTCTTCGTAGGTAACTTCATCAATATCCTTACGCGCTTTATTTTCGTGTTCCAAAATACGGGCAATGTTTCGGCCTTGTTGAAAGCTTTTTGTGGTTAACAAATGAACCGCTTTTTTGGCGTTGGAAATTCGGCCGACAGCATTTAGACGCGGTGCAAGCACAAAGACAATGGCATTTACCGTTAATTCTCTGCCCAACAGACCGCTGCTTTCCAGCAAAGCCATCAAACCGGGACGCGGTTTTTCATTGATCATTTTTAAACCGTTGTGCATGAACACGCGATTTTCATCCAGCAATTGTACAATATCCGCTGCCGTGCCAATGGCAACCAGATCGATGTATTGCTTGGGAAAAGAGGGATCGATACCCAGTTTTTGGGTTACCGCCTGCAATACTTTGTAAGTTACGCCGCAACCGGCCAACTCGCTAAACGGATATTGACTACCCGGTAATTTCGGATTCAAAACGGCAACAGCGTCTGGTACAACTTCTCCTGGTTCATGGTGATCGCAAATGATCACATCGATGCCTATCTTTTTGGCATACTCCACTTCGCGTACGGCCGTAATGCCGCAATCTACCGTAATAACAAGAGAAGCATGTTTTTGCTGAGCAACCGAAATACCTTCTTCCGAAACGCCGTATCCTTCGCGAAATCGGGAAGGGATAAAAAACGATACCTTACCGCCCAGATAAAACAGTCCGTCGTACAAAATTGAGACGCTTGTAACGCCATCCACATCGTAATCGCCGTAAATGAGAATATTCTCACCGTCACGCAATGCCTTAATAATACGATCAACCGCTTTGTCCATGCCGGGCAGCAAAAAGGGATCGTGTAAATTATCAAGATCCAAATTGAAGAATTTTTCAACTTTTTCTGGGGTGTCAATGTATCTATTTACAAGTATTTTGGCAATAATCGGGGGCAAATTAAAACGAGTAACAATTTTGGCGATTTTGTCATATTTGATATCAGGCGGCAGAACCCATTGATAAAGCATGGCAAACTGTAAAATAGATCCGGATGAATCTATAAGCCGAATTCTGTATCCCGATATATGGGGATGGTAGCCATTTATCTTAACTTACCGTTACCGGTAAGTTTAAGCGACCTACCCTGAAGTGTGTTCCGAATAACCGGAACGCGTACCGGGCAAGTACGCCCCCGCCGAAGCGGGATCCTTCTATATTTGGTCTTGCATCAGATTGGGTTTTTCCTACCTCCGAAAGTTTGTACCCACAAGGCATTTCCATTACGGAACGGAGTGGTGGGCTTTTACCCCACCTTTTCACCCTTATCCCGCCAAAGCGGGACGGTATGTTTTCTGTGACACTTTCCGTCCGCGTTTTACACACGGCCCCCGATTTCTCGGGGAATCCTGCCCTTTGATGTTCGGACTTTCCTCTCCGAACCAAACGGTTTCGGAGCGGCTACCTGATCCATCCGGATCTATTTTTATCCTTTTTTTAATTTTACTCTTCGTAGTAAACGAGAATCCGTCCGCAATATTCACACGTGTAAATTTTTTCCATTTTCTTTACTTCGACGATTTTTTGCGGAGGGAGATAAGAATGACATCCGCCACAGAAACCGTTTTCAATTCTGGCAATTGCCTGTCCGCTTCTGGCTTCTCTTACCATTTCATACGTTTTAATGATTTCGGGTTTTGTTTTTTTAACGATGATATCGCGTTCTTGTTTCAATAATTTTTCTTCTTCGGCTGTTTCGTTCAGTTTTTTATTCAGTTCAATCCGGTTTTCTTCCAATTCATCATTTATTTTTTCGATCTCAGCTTCCAACTGTTGGATTTCATTATTCAGGTTTTCGATCAACTCTTTTTTTTCTTTAAGCTCTTGTTCGCCCGATTGCAATTTTTCTTTGGCAGAATCGGTTTCGGCCATAATGGCATCGTATTCGCGATTGGTTTTAACCTGGTATAATTTTTCTTCGAATTCTTCTAACTTATGTTTCGATTCTTCGATCAATAATTCCAGTTCTTTTTGGCGTAAACGCGCTTCTTTTAAGGACTCGTTTTTTTCACCGAGCAAATCCTTTTTCTCGGTGAGCTTTCCTTCCAGTTCCTGCACTATTAAAGGCAAATCACCTCGTTCATCGCGCAGTTCGTCCAGACGGTTGTCAATCTCTTGCAGCTCGATTAAAGCATATAGTGTTTGTTGCAATGTATGTTACCTCCTTTTTATACAAAAAAAGTGCATCCATTTTACGAAATGAATGCACTTGTTGGAATTTCTTTATTTCCAAAATTTGGAACTTTCTTCTGTGATTTAGGTGAAATTCCTTTCATCAAAAATCCTATTAATTATTTAGATTGTGGGCCCACAGGGACTCGAACCCCGGACCAGCCGATTATGAGTCGGCCGCTCTAACCAACTGAGCTATGGGCCCCCGTTAAATATCCGAGCCGGTAATTTATTAAAGCACTATTTTAAAATCAAATCATTTTTTCTCAATTTCCTGAATAAAAAAATCAAAATCAAAAATTTTTGTCCGATAATTTGCCTGAATTAAAAAATATTTTTTATTTGATGATTTTCGTGATTGATAAATTCGAACAATATTGCCTTCCGTAATTTTTTTGTCTTTAATTTTATGAATAGAGCTTAGTAAAAGATTAAAAGCTTGTGCACCTGGCTTAAATTTTTCGATATTTATCCCTTCCATTTCCGGTATCCAACCCAATTGCTTTAAAAAGAAAATTCGTAATGCTTCCGGTCGAAATTCGGAATCTGACTCATCGTACCAACATTTCAATTCATACATCAGTTGTTGCGCAGGCATTTTTTTAAAGGCCTGCCAAAAATCATCCGCTTTACCGAGCCGCAACAACACGGGAGCGGTTTTTCCGGCATGAAGCCGCAAATGAACAGGATGCCTGGGAGCGGACAAGGGCACGGGCATCCAACCGTTGGTTAACACGCCTTTATTTTTACGCGAACCGTTAAACCTAACACGGAATTCGCTTTTTAACATACCCCAAATATCAAAAGCAACACCGCGTATTGTAAAAATTGTTTCCGCAAAAGATAACGCGGTAAGGCGGCTTCCGTTTAAAGAGAAACACTGTAAGACTGCTTTGCTTTGTTCTTTGTTTAGAGGCAAATAAAACTTTGCGGAACGATCGTTACGTACAACAAGCGGCTGCTCTTCTATGTAAATCGGTTCCGTACCATGATGTTTTACCGTAACTTGAATACGATTTTTTTTGCGTAAAAATTTGAATCGGCTGCGGTTTACCTTTAAAGTAACCTGCTCCCAAATTAACGGAAATACAATGTTTATTGAGCCAAACCGAATATGTATGCTCCGGAATTCGGGCGCGTGTAAAGGCGGTTTTAAAATTTCGGGAACCAGATTAATTTTTTTTTCTTGCAATTGCAGCTTAAAGGCAACTCGTTTATTTAGATTAATGTAAAGCTGCCACTGATCGACGGTAATTTCGCAGAAATCTTGTTTACCAAAAGTATAATGGCGAACTATACCAAAAGGAAAGCTTTTCTGCGTATCATTATCCCCCAAAGGAACGCGACTACCGATTATTGCCAGCTTTTGTTCTACGGAAACGTGCATACCGAGGCTGATAATGGTAAGCAATTCAAATACGGCTTTATGGCTTTCCGGCAAACGGACGGCAACAAAATCCACTGCATTTGGCGCCCACCAAAAACGTCTTTGAATTGCCAAAAGAACAAAAGCAAAAAATTCATCGGGATTTTCAAGTATTTCTCGTTCCCAACGAAAACCTAATGCGGGTATTTGCAAATACTCCCAAAAATTTTGCAAATCGCTATCGAGCCGGACATCATCGGTAGCAGGTAACAAGTAACGCATAAAAAAGGATTTCGGAGAATCCGCATTTTTACGCTGAATTTTGAGCGCAGAATTTTTGCTTTGGGCAAGGGCTTGCAAAAATAAATTCAGCCTGTTTAAACCAAGAGATATTTTCGGAGTTTTCGCCAGATCGTCGATATCGAATCTGGCAAAAAAATCGCTTAATCGTTTCCACCAACCCAATTGAATAAAAACTTCCGCCAGCCAGATAAAAACAGGAGTATGAATGCTGTCCGGCCTTAAATTACCATGGGAATCTATTTCTTTAAGCTCGGAAAAGAGAGAATCGATTTTTTTCTTTATAGCGAGATCGGTCGTTGTAAAAAACGTTAAAGGATGTATTTGGTATTCATTTTGACGCCACTCTTGTAATCGGGCAATTAAGGAAGAAACTGCGAAAAGATCATCATCGTCAGGTACCACGGCCCAGATCAGGTTTGACTTTTCGTCCGACTTCGTATAAATCTCGTCAGCGGAAATTAATTTTTGCCGGGCGGAGAGTTTAAATTTGACATCCGTGGCATTTACTTGCTGCCGTACCGTTACAATGGTACGTTCAAAATAATCGATAAATTCAATGGAACCACGAATGTTCCGATAAAGGGTGTAATACAAACGGGTTTGCGGACACCGATAGGCGTATTTTTGGAAACCGGTGTTTTCCGGCAATTCTATTTCAACGCTTTGCCTAAAATTCGTAATTTTACTTACATTAAATTCTTTGGCCAATAAAAACGTTGCCGAAGCGGAGCGGCAATCATAGCGATGACGCAAACATTCATGAATAAATTGTTGGATTTGTTCCGCAGATTGCATAGTACATTACCCGACTGTCAGCAAAAAAGGCCATGTTCGCCGAAGAAGCATGGCCTTGATAATTTGAATTTTAACTTATCTACTTAAAAAACAACCGGCTTATATCGATGTAAAAAATGAAAATAATCAATGTAAACAGAATGGCTAATCCCACTTGCTGAATCCGCAACTTTATTTTCATGGGTATGGGTTTACCGCGGATAGCTTCCCAAACGATAAACACCAAGTGCCCGCCATCCAGTCCGGGAATCGGTAAAATATTAAAAAAGGCCAGTACCGAACTCAAAGCAGCAATAAGGTACCACAAATACGCCCAACCGGCTCGTGCCGCATCACCGGCCATTTTGGCAATCATAATCGGTCCGCCAACCAGTTCCCTGGCCGATTTGGTTCCGGTAAAAATCCAATAAATCGCTTTAGCGTTTAACACGATTAAATCAATCGTATTATTAAATCCCAAGACAATGGCTTTGGGCAACCCGACTTCCCGATGTTCATAGTAATACGAAATACCTATTTTGCCTACTTTAACCAGTTTTCCGTTTTTATCCTTTTCTTCAAAAACCTTAGGTGTAATTTGGGCGGTAAAAAGTGAATCGCCCCGTTTCCATTTTATGGGAATCGTCTTGCCCGGATATTTGCGAATAACTTGGGTCATTTGGCTCCAGTCTTTAATCGGCTGTCCGGCGATCTCAACAATCAGATCACCACGTTTAAGGCCGATTTTTTCGGCAGGCATTCCAGGAGAAATTTCCCCGACACGGGCGGAAATTTCCGGAGCGATATTTAGTTGTTCACCGTTTTTTTCCTTAAAAAAACTTTTTTTATATTTTAAGCGTACTATTTTGCCGTTGCGTTCAACGGTAAAGACGATATCTTTTCCGAGATTATCGACAAAGCGTTCCTGAATTTCATTCCAATTGTGCACGGGCTGACCGTTAACCTTTAGAATTCTATCGGATTTTCGAAAGCCTACCTGAGCGGCAACGCCTTTTTCTCCTACCCAACCGATGGTGGTTTCCGGAATAATACGTTCGCCTTGATAAAAATTAAGCAAAGCCAACACCACTACCGCCAGCAAAAAATTCATAATAACCCCGCCGGAGATAATAATGATTTTTTGCCAGGTTTTTTTGGATTGAAATTCATCGGGAGCGCCCGTAATATTGGTATCCATGCTTTCGTCAATAAATCCGGCCATTTTTACATAGCCGCCTAACGGAATAGCGGCAATTACAAACTCTATTCCTTTGATGGTTTTGCTGAATAGTTTCGGTGGGAAACCGATGGAAAAACGTTCGACGCGCACCCCCATTAAAATAGCCGCAAT
>Ga0256914_1000119_pt1 | contig 76049 bp, 72 predicted proteins | sample HulkmetaG_FD_191571 | JGI IMG/M metagenome (GOLD analysis project Ga0256914, IMG submission 191571) | Hydrothermal chimney microbial communities from Main Endeavour vent field at the Juan de Fuca Ridge, Pacific Ocean - Hulk | ecosystem: Environmental > Aquatic > Marine > Hydrothermal vents ...
AAATAGCCTTTTCTGCCCCCAAGATATCTTTCTTCATACTCAATACTTATCTTATCCAGCACTTCTACTGCCTGTTTGGAGGCGTTATCTACTGCAAACTGTCTACGCAGCCTAAATTCTTCGTTTTCATCCCTACTTACAGGTGGCTGCCAACCGTATCGTTTGTATAGTTTTAGGTTTATCCCATCAGCTATCATCTTGCGCGGGACTTTTTGTTTTTTCATAACACGTAGAGTAACAGTAGTAACCTTTGTTGATAACGCATTTTCTATCTGATGCATATAATCCCATGGGCTAATGACAAAACGTTCAAATGGAATCGTAATTATCTTTGCGTTAAATTTTCTTCTAACCAGTTCTTTTTCCTTCTCACTCTGTTGATACATTTTTTCTATAGAATATATTGCCTTTTCTACAGGGTTAGAGTTGATGAATATGTCTTCCCAGCCATATGCATAAAAGGGCAATTCTTTGCCCTTGTAATTAAAATATATCGTAAAATCACGAACATCTCCGATAAGGTTCTCCATATTCCATGTCTGCTGTTTTATCATATAAAGTGGGTGCCTGACCAGTTCTATAAGGACAACCTCTTTGCCAAGCCCATCAAATACAGGAGTACATATTGATGTAAGATTATGTGTAGTCAGATGAAGAATAGGGTTTTCTTTTTCAACCTTAGCTGGAACTTGTCTGTCCCCTTCTTCAAATAACCTAAACAAATAACGAAATGGATGGGCATCTCTGAATATACTTGAGAGATCGGCTGGCCTAAAGTTTACCTCGCGTGACATCATTATGTTGTATATCTTAAGGTCTGTCAAAAGCCGGGCCATAGTTGATGCCGCATCTTCTTCTATCCTGCCTAAATACCTTAAGGCACAAATATATTCAAGTTCATATGCAAAACTTAAAAGCTCAACTCTGTCTAATGCCGCTATTATAGGAGAAAGCATGGTCTTCCCGCATCCAGGCTGACCATCGACTATAACTATCTTTTTTGTAAGTCGCAGACTACGAGATATTTTCAGAATATCATTTATCTTATTATCTTTTGTCTTACTAATTGTAGTTGTTTGTATCTGCATATCATGAGTTTATCGTAATGTTTCTTTTTATTATATTAATAACCCTGTCCTGCTGTTTTCGGGTAATACCCACAGATGACGGTAGGCTCAAACCTTGTTGGTATAATCTATCAACAGTTTTAATTTTATATGAATAGCACCCTCTAAATGGCAGTAACTTATAAACTGGATGCCATAGTGGCCGCGTTTCTATATTATGCTCTTTTAATATATTTAACATCTCTCTACTTGATATCTGAGTCTTATCTTCATCAAGAAGTATTGTATATAACCAAAATACAGATCGTGCCCATTCTGCTTCTTTTGGAAGTGTTATCCCAGCAACTGCTTTTAATCCATCTCTATAGTAATCTGCCATTTGTCTCTTTGCCTTTATATATTCTTCCAACATTTCCATCTGTGCTAACCCCATTGCAGCTTGAATATTTGTTAGCCGATAATTGTAGCCTATGTGGTTATGTATTGCCTCAAGTGCATCGTCTTTTGCCTGAGTAGTTAGATACCTAGCCTCCTCAGCCATCTTGCTGTCATCCGTCACTATCATACCACCTCCAGCAGATGTTATTATCTTGTTGCCGTTAAAACTAAGGCAGGCTATATCAGCAATAGCCCCTACTTTCTTACCTTTATATTCTGCCCCAAGGCTCTCTGCAGCATCTTCTATCACAATAAGATTATATTCTCTTGCCATTTCCATAATAGGAGACATATCCACCGGATGGCCTAATATATGCACAGGGATAATTGCCTTGATCTTTCTTTTAGTTACTTTATTAACTAGGCAACCGTTAGTATATACACATTGTCTTGACAAAAAATCTTTCAATTTATTTACATCCATCTGCCATATATCATCGCAGATGTCTATAAATACAGGATAGGCTCCTGTATATCTGATTGCATTCACAGGGGCAATGAATGTAAGGGCAGGAACTATAACCTCATCATTTATACCAACACCTGAAACAAGTAATGCAATATGCAGTGCAGAAGTACCGTTAACACATGCAACCGCATATCGCCTGCCAAGATATCTTGCTATACTCTGTTCAAAACTATCAACATAAGCTCCAACAGATGAGACCCAATTTGTATCAAGGCAATCCTTTATATACTTCCACTCATTACCTTTAATTTCTGGAACACATAAAGGGATAAATTCATTATCTGTGTCTTGTTGATTAACAATGTTACTTGCATCCACCGTCATTTTAATCATCTACTCCATCACCATTAACCGTATGCCTTAAACGCCATTCACCATCTACCTTTGCCCATAGGTGAGGAGAACGAAATTCATCTGTCAAATAACGGAACTCTTCATCCTTCATATCAATATATTCAAGAAATTCTTTGTAATATCTCTTAGGAAATTCTCCATCATACTTTTTAATCAATGCCTTGCCTTCTTCTGTTGTAATTTTTTTGTTCCTTATCTCTTGTGCGGCATCCTGCATTGCCCTGCCCATACCAAATTTAATATAGCTGGAATAGTAAAAAAATCCGTCAATCTTATCATCAAGACTATTGTATTTACTGTATGTTCCTTCTGTCCTCACGGGGTTGGCTTGAAAACCTGTCTTCTCAACTGCAAAATAATAACACTCTTGTGGATCCCATTTTAAATAATATCCCAAATAATGTATCTCTATCTTCTTCTCTTGTATCTTTTCATATTCTAAAGGAATATAGGGGGCTAAATCTGCCATTGTAAGTTTATACCTATCCATTAATTCTGGGATAGGCACTCCTCCTAGATACAATTTTGACAGGTCTTTTTTTTCATATATATTCATTGCAAACCCTGTACCCGGGGTATCTGTAAATTTCTTCTCGGATGCGGAATCAGTTACACCGTATTCTCCCGGCATCTCCCCGTAAAAGGCAAGAGGAACGTCAAACAAATAGCACATCTTAGCTACAAAAGTCTTCTGCCCCATAATAAACGGCTGAAATGGATGAAACAGGTTTATAACTGCTAAACGTGTAAGCAATCTATGTACCCTGCCATTGGGAGTAAACAAATAGTTGTCAAATCCGCCTTTATGTATCCAATTTTGAAAATTCTTCCATCCAATGTCAGTATATAAATGGGGAGACCATGTAACAGTCAAGGGATGCATATTGTATTTGTATTTTAGCATCCATGACTGATATACACTGTCTTTACCTCCACTGCCGGGCACTATACAATCATATCTACCATCATTACGCCGATATCTGTTACATAAATCAATAAGTTCTTTCTCTCTCTGCCTCCAATCTACCTGTTTATGTTGTTTTTCTTTATTTCTGCATGCTGCACACACCCCTTCTTCATCAAACTCAATCACAGTATTCTTGGTATCTTTTGTATGTGTGTATTCGTTTTTGGAATTAGGCCGCTGATTTGTAATACAGCATATCTTACAAAATTTTACTTCTCTTGGCAGACCGTATTTTACTTCTAATTCTTCCGACACCTCTCCCTCCTTTTTTTATCCTACATAAGTGCTCACTGTTACAGTAGATTGTAACCTAACAAAATTTTCCAATATTTTCAAACCAAAACGTGCGCTTTTCTCTGGATGGAACTGACATCCATATATATTATCCTTAAAAACAACAGAACAAAATCTAGTCCCTGCATACTCTGTCTCTGCAAGAATGTTCTTAATACAAGCCGGAGATACATAAAAAGAATGAACAAAGTACATCTCTGTACCTTCATCTAATGACGACAAAACCGTGCCTTCCCAAGAATGCTCTCTAGGATAAAGACTGTTCCATCCTATATGAGGGACCTTCACTCTATACCTACTGCTGTCACAATCTGTCTTAAATGGCAAAACCTCACCTTTTATTAGTCCAAGCCCTTCATGTTCTCCAAATTCATAGCTTTTAGACATAAGAAGTTGCATGCCAAGGCAAATACCTAAAAACGGCCTACCTGTTTTTACAAAATCATAAACCGCATTGATGAGTCCTCTTTTTCTTAACCCTTGCATACCATCTTCAAAGGCTCCTACCCCAGGTAATATAGCAATATCTGCTGTCTTCAGTTCTTCTGGATCTGCGCTTACATTCGAGTTGATACCTATAAACTTTAAGGCGTTATATACACTCAATAGATTACAAAGACCATAATCAATTATAACTACTTTCATATACTTGCTCCTGCCTTATGCTTACATCTATACCTTCTTCTCTAAGTTTTTTCTTAACTGTAGGGATATCAAAAAAATTGTAATGAAATATTGATGCACAGGCTACTGCATTAACTCCTGTTTCTTTGACCAATTCAACTATATGCTGAGGCCTGCCACATCCACCACATGCAATTACTGGGACCGCCACTTTTGGGGCTATAGCCTTAATTAATTCTATCTCAAAACCTAAACGCGTGCCTTCGTAATCAATGGATGTAATCAACAACTCCCCTACTCCTAACTCAACAAGACGCTGTGCCCATTCAACTGCATCTACACCTGTGGACTCCCTACCTGTGTCAACATATGCCTCCCATTTGTGGTCTGCTATTTTTTTTGCCTCAATAGATGCAACTATGCATTGCGAACCAAAGACCTTTGATGCCTCTTTTATAAACTCGGGTCTGCGAACAGCTGCAGTATTAATTGCAACTTTATCTGCCCCTGCGCGAAGGACAGTTCTTATATCATCTAAACTCCTAATTCCTCCTCCTACTGTAAGAGGGACAAACACATTGCCTGCAACATCTTTAATAATATCTGTCAAACTGTTGCGCTCATACAAACTTGCAACTGCATCCATATAAAGTATCTCATCCGCGCCCTGCAAATAGTATTTCTTAGAGGCCTCAGCAGGAATACCAACCACCCTTAACCCTTCAAGATGAATACCCTTAACTATTGTATTATTTTTGACATCTAATCTTGGTATTATCCTTAATCTTGTCATATCAATCTATATCCAAACTCAGTTTCCTTACTGTCTTACGGTATTCGTCCCATTCTCCAACATCAAGCCAGTCCTTTTCATGAATAGGGAAAACACCAACAGGGTAGCTTGCAGACTGTGCAGCATTTATTAAATCAGTGGAATCAAAACAACGGTTCTCTGGTATAAGAGATAATATCTCTTTATTCATAATATACATACCAGCATTTATCAACAAATCATATTTTGGTTTCTCTTTTATTGCCTTAAGAGAGCCTCCATTAGCTATTTCACATACCCCATAAGGGACAGTATAATGCCTATAACAGGCAACCAATGTCATACTATACCCCCTGTCCTTATGAAAGCGGACGAGTTCGACGTAATCGGCATCAACAATAACATCACAATTAGTAACAAGAACTGTATTGTCTATCTCTTTTCTTACAAGGCTTAAACTGCCTATCGTCCCTAAAGGCATACTCTCTTCTATATAAGTGATATTATATTCTCCATTGGTCTCTTCAAAATATGACTTTATCATCTTTGCCTTATGGTTGATGGATATAAAAAAGTCTTTAATGCCAAATTCATTAAACTTATCCATTATCAGTTCTATAATCGGCTTCTCACCTATAGGAATTAACGGTTTGGGAAGAATTTTGGTATAGGGATCCAACCGACTACCTTTGCCTCCGGCCATAATAACAACAGGCATATCTATCTTTTCCCTATGCCTTTTGACCTCACCTGAGAAAACCTTGTCCCATACCAAGATATCCTTTACTATTCTATCTTTATTTATAACCGGTATGCTCTCTATCTTTTCTTCTAACATTATTTGTTTCACATCTTCTATGTCATAGTTCTCACTTACATATTTAGGGAACTTATTACAGACCTCATCAACCTTTTTGTAAAGGTTGCCACCTTTAAGTATCCACTTGCGTATATCTCCGTCGCTTAATGCCCCTATAAGCCTATTGTCATCATCAACGACAAACAGCTGTTTCTCTCCTACCTCGCTTAATTGGCTCATTGCCTGCCTTATTGTCTTCTCTTTAATAATAAGAAAACCTGATGCATTCTCTGTCATATTTATGTCCCTGTCTAATAAAACAGTCCTCTGCATAGTCCCCCCATGAAAATATAAAATCAAAATTTAATATCATAGAACCTCTTCTTCCTAAGACGATCTCCTAAAGGAATGCTCTTTAGCTTGTCCTTTATTTTAACACTAACCTTGCCACCTTTCACCTTAAGGTAAGGATTTTTTATCCCTTTTATCTTTTTCTTAAAATCTTCGGATAATGCCAAACAAATTGCCTTTTTAACATCTTTTAAAGTCTTTGCATGTATAACATTCTCCGGTGCAATCCTGCCTCTCTGCCTGTCACCAATATTAACAACTGGAAGTTTAAAAGATGCAGCCTCTATTATCCCACTGGATGAATTGCCTATCATAAGCCTACAATATTTCATACAACTGAAATATTTTATCTGTCCAAGATTATCAAATAATTTATATTTTTCTGGTGCACTTCTACAAAAACGCTCAATCTCTTTGTTTATTGCCAATCCACCTGCATCTGCATTTGCCTTTGTAAATATAACTTGAAGAGCAAATGTTCTTATTTGTCTCAATATATCCCTTATCTGACTAACAATGGTATTCCTTTCTAAAGTCACAGGATGATATGTAAATATAGCAGTTGGATTTCTAAAGTCAATCCCTAAATATGTACTCAGTTGTTCTCTTTTCAATAACTTTAATCTAAATAGGTTATCCAAACCCGGTGCTCCATAATTAAAAACATATCGTGGATTCTCGCCTAATTGTATAATTCTATGTTTATATTCCTCTGTTGCAGGAAAATGAATATGGGATAACTTAGTAATAGCATGCCGAAACGCATCATCAATAGCACCTTCGGAAAGTTCTCCTCCATGAATATGTGCTATTGGTATCTTTAAAATATGTGCGGCAATAGCTGCGGCAAATATCTCATATCTGTCTCCAAGCACTACCAATATATCAGGCTGTAAACATTCCAGAGCCTCAGCAAACAGCCTGCATGCCACCCCTAGTGAGGCAGCCATACCTTTATCTGTATCAGAATATTTTAAAATATTAATCTTTTTATCTATCCTAAACCCATCCGACTCAATGTCTTTATATGTCATGCCATAGCGTGCAGATAAATGCGCACCGGTTGCTATCAACTGCAAGCTTAGTTCAATATCATCTTTAATTTCTCTCAAAAGCCAATATAAATGTCCATAATCTGCTCTGGAACCTGTAACTACACATATCTTACGCCTGCTCACAATACCTTCTCCCATGTTACAATCTCATCTGCTTTGATATCAACCTTTGCAGTACATCCGATAATCTTCTTCATATCTGACGGTTGTATGCCGTATCCGGGTCGTTTAAGCGTAATATTCTCTTTACTAAATATTTGCCCCTTTGCAATATCTTTAACAGCCACGACACTCTTTCTTACCAACATGACGTTTTCTTTTTCGCACGGACATAATTTTTTTTCTCCATCGCCTATAGCCTTTTCAATTAGCCTTAAGACCTCCACCATATGCCTCAATTCTTCTGGTTCAAGTGAGGCTTTATGATCAGGGCCTTCCATATTTTTGTCAAGGGTAAAATGTTTCTCTATTACCTGCGCGCCTAAGGCAACTGCCGCAACAGAGGCTACTATCCCTTCGGTATGGTCAGAAAATCCTACAGGCAAAGAAAACCTTTCTTTTAATGTATTCATTGCCTTTAAATTAACCTCTTCTATAGGTGCAGGATAAGCTGAAACGCAGTGAAGAAGGACTATCTCATTATTGCCACATAAGCTTATTGCATTGACTGCCTCAGCAATCTCGTTTAATGTAGACATACCTGTTGAGAGTAAAATCGGCCGTCGTTTACATGCAATATGGCACAATAAAGGTATATTGGTAATCTCACCTGAGGGTATCTTGAAGACCTTTACACCTAAACGTTGAAGCATATCAACGCTATCTTCATCAAAGACAGATGAAAGAAATAATATATCCTGCTTACTGCAATAATTCATCAATTCAATATGCTCCGCCTCGCTAAACTCTAATCTCTTAACCATTTCTAACTGAGAAGATGCATTTATACCTGAGGTCTGCTGGTATGGTGCAAGGGATGCCTGTTGTGATATAACCTTTTCTGCCTTAAACGATTGAAATTTAACCGCATCGCATCCAGCAGACTTGGCAACATCAATCATCTTTTTGGCAGTATCAAGGCTGCCGTTATGATTAACCCCGGCCTCAGCGATGATAAAAACATGGTTACAACTACAAATTTTCTCATAAATAGAACTTGAGTGCATATAAATATCCTATTGCTTAAAGGTATCTTTCTCCTTTCTCTCTCTTTCGTATGACCTCAGCAGGGACACCGTATGCAACGCTGTAATCAGCAATGTCATTTATAACCGCAGCGGCAGTCCCTATAACAGTATGCCTGCCTATGTTTATATTATGGGCAACCACTGCGCCTATACCAACTGCTGAAAACTCACCTATCTTTACATTTCCTCCTGTTACCGCATTTGGGGCAAGGCTGGAGAAATCCTCCATAACTGAATCATGGTCAAGAGAAGAATTAGTATTGATAATGCAGAAACGCCCAATAGAACAACTCGTATTAACTGTTGCCCCTGCCATAATAACTGTACCATCGCCTATAAAGACATCTTTGCCTATACTGGCCTCGGGGTGCACAGCAGAGACAAAGATAAATTCTGGCAGGCTGATAGATATCTTTTCGTAAACCTTATAACGGATAAAATTATCGCCTATTGCGATAATGCCCCCAAGGGATGGATATTCCTGAATCATATTATGAAGCACATCTTCATCTCCAAGTATCTCATACCCTAACACATCCTCGCCTTTAGCATGTGACTTATCAATGACCCCTATTATATTATATCTTGCCTGCCTCTCAATGATATCAATAACCACCTTTGCATGCCCACCAGCGCCAATAATAACTATGTCTTTTATATCAATATTTGCTTTACTATCATTCATCGGGATATATACGCCTCTTTAAGTTTTCATATACCTGCCTTATAGCGCAAATAACTCCTTTGTTTTATAAAATCATAAATCGTTCAAAAACTCTTTGGAGTTTATCTCTCCCACCCATAAAACCCCCTTTTGAGGATATTGGCTCATGTCTATAAACTGCAAGGTCTATATCTGATAATCTATCAACTCTTCCTTTTGCATAAGAGCCAAATAGGAACAATATATACCCACTGCCAAGATATTTCTCTAATACCTTGGTTATCTTAGGTCCATACTTTTCAATGTCTAAGCCTGCCATATCTCTTCCTAAATAACTGTCCAACCACCATCCACTACTAAATTATGGCCTGTTACATATAAAGACAAATCGCTTGCCAAATAAAGTGCTGCTCCTTTTATATCCTGTTCTCTTGCCATACGGCCTAATAATGTCCGCTGATTATACCTTGATAAAAATGGATCTTTATGTCCACGAAATACTCCTCCTATACTAATAGCATTCACTCTAACGTGCGGACACATGTTGGCAGCAAGCCATCTGGTAAGCTGTATCAACCCTGCCTTGCTTGCTGCATATGCAGCAGGGTTGCCTAATTTTGTCCCTTCGTACAAATGCATATCCGGGGCAACTATACCATATATTGAGCCTATGTTAATAACCGTGCCCTTCCCGGATTTCTTAAGCAGACAGGCACATGCCTGTGTTAATGCAAATACTGCTGTAAGGTTTACATCCATAGCCGAACGCCAAGTGTCTATACTCTGTTTTTCAAACGGAACTGCCCATCCCTCTAAATCAGATGTGCCTACCAATGCAGCGGCATTTATCAGGATGTCCAGCCGTCTGAATTGTTTTGCTATAAAAGGAGGCACCTGCTTTATAGCTGAATCGTCTGATAAATCAACTTCTAAGGGAACTACTGTAACAGAAAAACGTTTTTTAAGTAAAGCTGCCTTCTTTTTACATCGCTTATAATCTATATCCAGCAGGCAAATATCCGCACCTGCTTCTGCCAAGGCCTCTGCTATAGCATAACCTAAATGCCCGGCCCCACCGGTTATCAGCCCTACACGGGCTGTTAAATTCATCAATTCCTTTACTGTTTTCATTGTCTGCCTGACTGATCTATAAAAAATTCTGCCATCTTAAAATCCAATTCAGTATCTATATCTAATGCCCTTTCAGCAGGAACCTCTACCGCAGCTACCTTACCCTGAAATATAGATACAGGACCATTATAAAGAAAACTGGTCCTTACTGCATAGGCAACTGTTGTAACATCAAAAATCTTTGGTGCATCCTGCCTGCGAGTGATAACCTTTTCATTCTCTGCTGCAAGATTTGCGTAGCCAGCCTCGTCAATAGTTACCATATTAAAATATGGGTTTCTATCTGAAGGCTTGACTGTGATAACCACATCTGCATCTGATAAAAGCAATTTATTAAGGCAGTTTTCTATATCAACTGCCGCTCTTAATGGAGCTGTTGGCGGAACAGATACCATAATATCAACTTCTCTTCCTATAACCTGCCGGTATTGCTCAACTGCATGCCTCCATGCAAGTAATACAGGTGTATCATCTTCTGCCAATTCTTTAGGACGCATGAATGGAACATTTGCCCCATACCTGCGAGCAACAGAGGCAATCTCCTCATCATCAGTTGATATAATAACCTCATTTATAGAATCAACAGCCTTTGCCTTTTCTATCGCATAACCGATAAGGGGTTTGCCACATAAGGGACGGATATTTTTACGCGGCAGTCCCTTTGACCCTCCTCTTGCAAAGATAACTGCTAATACAAACCTATTCATAGGCTTACTATCCTCCCTTCCTCAGCAGAACGTTTCGCGGCTAATATTATCTCAAGAACACGCCTGGCTTCGTTTCCGCTTACAATAGGCTCTGTGTGGGTATTTATACAATTAAAAAAATGCCTAAATTGTTCTATAAACATCGCATTATAATCAATACTATCTGGTGTCCATAATTGCTCCCAGTCATCTGATTTTGAAGAAAACAACTGTAGACTATGTCTTCCATTTTGCCAATTCCATATAAGTGTGGCTTCTTCGCCAACAATCCTGCAGCCCCTGTTCCCAGCGCGGTCCAGCATATCCATATGCACATGACCTATTGCATTGTTGCTGAACCTTAAGGTTATCTCAGCAATATCCTCTACATCTATTTCTAATTTGCTTACTTTATCTATTATAGCAGACACGCTGATTACCTCGTCTATAAGCCAGCGGGCATAATCAATCTCATGGCTTAATTCAAATACCGGGCCACCACCTAAATCCCTTCTGGCACTGACATTCTTCCTGTAATCTGTGCCCGGTCGCCATTCTGGTAAAAAACGACCTACTGATACATATATAGACAATGGCCTGCCTATTTTACCCTTATCCAACACGTCCTTTACGAGTTGCAAGGGAGAAAGAAACCTCAACACATAACCTACCATAACAATGAGCCTGCGGCTGTTGCATTCACATAACAGCTCATCAACCCCTTTCAATGATACTGATAACGGCTTTTCAATAAATAAATGACAGTTATGCCTGGCAAAAACATCTGCAGTGCTGATATGAAAAGGTGCAGGATTGCTAATCACTACAGCATCCGGTCCCCAGCAAACAGCATCTTTCTCAGAAAAAAAAACATCAGATACCATGCCGGCTATATCGCCAAGGTTCCTATCTTTAGAATGCTGCCTTAATACAGCAATAACACAGTCCTCACACGCTGCTTTTATATTCCTAACATGCCTTCTACCAATACTGCCTAAGCCTACAACTAATACTTTCATTGATTTGCATATTCCCTTTAAATAATTTCATACATTATATATTTCATGCTTATATAACCCGCACCTCTTTTTAAACCATTCAATTGTCTCTTTTAACCCCTGCGTAAGTGTATATGCAGGTTGCCAATCTGTTGTCTGTTTGATCTTGGTATTATCGCAAAAGAGTCTATCTACCTCGCTTTTATCCGGCCGCAGCCTCTGGTTATCTGTTATAATTTTTATATCCTTTCCTATAACTGAAGCTATCTCTTTTACTAAATTCTCTATTGATATCTCATAACCGCTACCTATATTCGTTACCTGCCCAAGGAGTTTATCCTCTGCTGCTATTGCCATAAACCCTGCAACAGTATCTTTTACAAAGGTAAAATCTCTCGTCGGGAAAAGATTGCCTAAGCGTATCTCATCCTGCCCGGATAAAATCTGGGTTATGACTGTTGGGATAACTGCCCGCGCGGATTGTCTTGGTCCATACGTGTTAAATGGGCGTACAATCTTTACAGGCAGATTAAAGGATCTGTAAAAACTTATTGCTAACTGGTCTGCGGCTATCTTACTTGCAGAATATGGGGACTGACCAACAAGAGGATGTGCCTCATCAATTGGTACATATTGCGCTGAGCCGTATGTCTCACTAGTAGATGTAATAATAACATTTTCAAGTTCTAACATCTTTGATGCCTGCAATATATTATATGTACCTTCAACGTTAGTTCGAATATAAGCCAAAGGAGAAATATACGAATAGGGAATGCCGATAAGCGCTGCCAAGTGAAATACTGTATCGCATCCTTTAAGCGCGTTATAGACCAAATCAAAATCACGTATATCGCCTGAGACTATCTCGATATCATCTTTATACTCACTCTCCTCAAGCCAACCCCATGTGTTCATTGAATTATAACGCACAAGCCCTCTGACAGAATATCCGTTAGCAACACACAATTCTGCTAAATGTGAACCAATAAACCCGCCTGCACCTGTAATTAATATCTTTTTCATAGCAGCTGACAACCTCTTTTTATTCCAATAAACAACGATTTTCCCGAAGGAATTCTAAACATATAAAAATAAAAAATCCCTTTTTGTGTTTTCTATCTACTGAGAGCAAGTAAATAAATATCCTGGGATAAATATTACTTACTCTCCCAGTCTGAATCGCATATTATATCAATATTAAATATACAATTATTTCTCAAAAACATCCATGGTCCTCGATTCTAAAAGCAAATTAAAATCATACGGGTGTTATCTTCCTCCTACCCTCTCTTTACACCCTCAATACCCTGTAATTCCGCCATCAGTCGAAAAGAAGTCTTTCCTTTTAAAAGTTCACCATATCCTCCCTCTTCTATAATCCGTCCATTCTCTAGAACGTAAACATAATCAGCATTCTTTATTGTCGAAAGTCTATGAGCCACAACTATGACAGTAGTATCTTTTGAGACATCCTCAATTGCCTGCTGAATTAGTCTTTCAGAATGGGTATCTAAAGAACTAGTTGCCTCATCAAGAATTAACAATTCTGGTTTGCGTATAAGCGCCCTTGCCAATGCTATCCGCTGCACCTGCCCCCCTGATAAACGAACGCCTCTATCTCCTACAATAGTTTCGTACCTTTCTGGAAACTGCTCAATAAAAACATCCGCATATGCTGCACGACAGGCCGCCTTAATCTCTGCATCTGTGGCATCGGATTTCGCCCATAATAAATTATCACGTATACTCATATTAAACAATACACTCTCCTGAGGAACATATCCTATACGTTTACGATAAGAGGTTATATCATATTCTCCAAGGGGAGTATCATCAAAAAAAACTCTGCCCTCTATGGGGTCATGAAATCCCATGATAATATCAATGAGTGTAGACTTACCTGAGCCTGATTTACCAACAAATGCTATCATCTGTCCTTTTGGAATTCTCACATTAATGTTATCCAATACACATATGCCATTAATATAAGAAAAGGAAACTCTATCAAGCCTAATCTCAGAATAAAATCCTTTAAACTTTTTCCCACCTGAAACCTGCCGCATCTGTTTAGCCTGTTTCCTTAAAAGCTGAATCTGCTCATAGCTTGGGAAGAAATTTACTAATGAATTTTTTTGTGCGTTCATATTACCAATTGAAAGGGCAGACTGAAATAATGCCAATAATAAAACACTCATCTCCGAAACCGGAACAGAAAACCAGCGCGCTATAAACATAACTATAATAATCATTATTATGCCCATTGGCCTATACGATATTAAAATAGCCAAATTTAATACTTGAGATTTTATAGTAACATTACAATGCGCCTCAAAGGCATGCTGAAGATTGGCTATAGCCCTGTCATAGTTTCCACACCCTAATACAACCTTTGCTAAAGCAAGGTTTTCATAAATTACAGAGTTAAACTGATTGGCTGTAGAAGTATTTAGTTTCCCAAGATTATAAGTAAGCCTGGTTAAAAATGAAAAAGGCAGTGATAAAATTAATCCTAAACCTAAACTAATAAGTGTCACCTGCCAGGAAATATAAAGCGGGACTAATAAAAAAAAACTCATCTGGATTACATTAGCAAAAAATAACCCCATAGCACTGAAGGCATTGCCAACAACTGTTAACTCTCTGTTAAGGGTATTAATTAAAACACCCTGCTTATTCCTGCAAAAAAAATACCATCGCGCGTTGAAAAAATCCTTAAATATTCCTATTATTATATCCTTCATTACCGCATACTTTATTTTTAAAATCAATGCCCTTGCTAATACCCTAAATACACAACTTAAACTCACAAATAGCACGAAAAAAATAAGTAAATACTTCAACTCCATAGGGACATTAATAAATTCCATTAGCTGAATGGCCTTCATACTTAAAGGACTCATATTGTTTAAATCTGGATGGAGGTAAAAATCAATTATGGGAGTGATGGTAAACAAAGAAAAAGCGCTAAAAAAACCCATTATAGTAAGCAAAATTACTGTAAAAAGCAGCAATAAAGGATACTTCGTAAAAATTTCTTTAATAAAAAGGAATGCCTTCATAATATATAGAGAAATTAATATTAAAACCTAAAAAAAGACCTCTGGTGATATCAGTTATAATAACCTTAAGATTAAAGCAACAATTCGCGATTTTCCCTTAAAAACTTAGCTCCTATACGTGAAGGAAATCCTACAGCAGGGTTATCCAATGGAAATAATCTGCGAAACTGTGCCTGCAAATGTTCATCTTCATCCTCAGGAACCCAAACCCCATCTAACCTATCATTCATCTCTTCTACTACTCCAAGGATCTCTTCAGGAGTGTTTTCGACTAACTCAATCTCAGCTTTTTTAAACTGTTCTGTTCTTGTCCATCGATCAGCTCCCATGCGAAAAATTTCACGGAAAGTAAGAAAACGTTTAAAACGAATGTGCCAGTATTTCTTTGGAATAAATAAATCAAACGGTGCACGGGCAGGAAATATCAATGGCACTAAATTAACCTGAACAAAAGGGACATTAAATGCCGATGCCAGCATAAATATACCTGAAGTATCTCCTATAAAAAACTTACAATGCGACATAAGATATACATCAGCAAAATCAGAGCGAAACTTATTGGCGTAATCAATAATCCTATAATTATTACTAACAACTGGCTTACTTACAGCCGATCCCATCCTTAACGCCCATATCCCTTTTGACGCCATATATTCAACCGCTGAAATATAATTTTCAATACTGCTATCCCTATAATCCTGATATGACCAATCTATTGGTAGTGAAGAGTTTATATGTTTTTTTAAATAGAGATTCTCTCTTGCATGAAAACAAATGAAAGAATCACCTTCAGGAATACCTATATACTTTAATATCTCTCTGCCTTTCTTTTCTTCCTCTTCTGTAAAATTTAACTGCGGTCCCACACTATTCCAAATTTCCCATGAATTAAATCCAGAATTATCTAAGCGTATCCAAGGGGCAAATGAATAATATTTCTTTAAAATTTTCACCCATTCGGTTAATAAGGTGTTCTCTATAACAAAAACCTTTCTCTTTATCATATTTAAAATCTGTCTATTTGCCAAAGGACGTCCGCAAAAAAATATAATAATACCACGATTCTTATTTTCTTGATAACACCTACTTCTCAACCAAAATTCTGTATTAGCAATCAAATGTCCTATTCTCTCATATTTTAATATGCCTAACTTTATCGGAACAAACGGCTGCAGAAAAAATAGCACTATAACAAGTGGGGCCCCTAAAATAATACCGAACAAACCAAACAAAAAACGATATAAAAGAAACCTACGGGCATTCCAATCTGCCTCGATAAATCTAATATATCTTTTTTTCACATGACCTAAAATATTCAAATGAGTTAAAAAACACATAACTTAAACTTACATCAAGAAATTCCTTATAAAGAACAATAATAAAGCTGTAAATCATACAAATAAAATACGTTATTCATACCCCTCCAGTTACTCACCAATGAAAACCTTCTCTTTATTATTTAGTGCTTCTAAAATTATTGAAGATATCTCTGTACGCATCATCCAATCTGGCGGAGTCTTAAGGGATTTTAACATATCTCTTATTACTGTCCCACTTATATCAGTTATCCCAAAATCTTCTTTTCTATCCAGAGGGATATCTTTTCTTTCCAGATATTTTTTATATTTTGTAGAATAACAAATAGTATCAAATTTTACTGGTTTTATCTTGATATCAGGAAACTCATTAAATATCTTGTGAGACTCATAGGGATGATAATAGTTCCCCACTCCTGTATGATCTCGACCTATAATAAAATGAGTACATCCAAAATTTTGCCTGCACAAGGCAGTAAATACAGCTTCTCTTGGCCCAGCATATCTAGAAAAGACAGGAAAAATGGCAAAAACAACACTATTAGGCGGATAAATATCTTGTATCATCTTTTCATAAGATTTCACAATATAATCCGCACAGAAATCTCCTTTTTTCTTTTTCCCAACAACTGGATGAACAAATAGACCATCACAATTAAACCGTTCCATGGCAGCTAACTGAATAAATTCATGCCCACGATGAATAACATTTCTTGTATGAAATCCTACAATCTTGATCCAATTTTTATCATTAAATAATTGCCTTGTTTGCCTTGGTGTAAGTTCATACTCTTTGAAGGGCGAGCTTCTCCTCCTAAACAAATCTATCTTGCCTCCCAACAAAATAGGATTCATATCCAAAACCATCTTCACCCCCGGATGTCTACTGTCAGTGGTACCATAAACTTTATTTATCATTTTACATTTATCTAATTTAAACTTATCTTCCACATGAAGAATAGCCATAACATCATCTAAATCATTAACTAAGGCAACATCATCACCTACCTTAATAACATCAGCTTGTTCTTGTGAGATATCAAGGATAATCGGAAGGGGCCAAACAATTCCATTTTTCAGACGCATATGATCCAAAACACTATCAAAATCCTCCTGACACATAAATCCCTCAAGAGGACTATAACCACCTATAGCTATTTGTTCTATATCCATCAACAATTCTTCCCTCAATTTAATCTTCTTCATCCTATTTATATCCGGCGGGAGTTTGTCAATAAACCTCTCAATAAGTTTACCACCATGTGGGGGGATTAATGTTCCTTCGTAAGTATCAGAAAAATAGTTTATAGTATCTATATTCTTAACCAATTCTGAATGTCTGATAAGCCTTCGCATCATATTAATACATTCCATAGGATGTTTTCCTAATGCTGTCTCTGCTGATAATATTAAACCATCTGCACCATCTAAAATTGTATTCACCACATCATTAACCTCTGCCCTCGTAGGTTTTTTATGGTCTATCATACTCTCTAATAGATTTGTAGCAATATACACAGGTGTATCCATAGTATGGGCCTTCTTCAATATCAATTTCTGAATAAAAGGAATCTTCTCTACAGGGACCTCTTTACTAAGATCTCCTCTATCTACTAATATAGCATCTGACCTCTCAATGATCGGCTCTAGATTTTCTAAAGATTCTTTTGCCTCTATTTTAGATATTATTAACATCTTATTATCTGTAAACTTTCTTACCTCATCAATATCTTCACCTCTTCTTACATAAGAAACAGCAACATACCTTACACCGTGCTCTATTCCGAGTTTAATAGATTGCTTATCTTTCTCTGTCAATACAGGCAAATTAAAGTGTTGCTTACGCCAAGAAACCACTATAACAGCCTTATTCTTACCTAGTCTCCCGCTTGTTACCACCCTAGCTAAAATATATCCGTCTTTAATAGTGGTGGTATCTGCTATCTTCATAACCAATGTATTAAAATCAAAAAATAAAAGTGAACCTGCTTCCAACTGCTTTACAACACTAAGAGGGGTTAGGTTAATCTTTTCTCTACTACCAATTATCCTTTGAGCACATATCTTTACAATATCACCTTCTCTAAATTCAACAACATCATCAATAAGGTCACCTACTCTTATCTGGGCACCTTCTGTATCAACGATAAAAGGTATATCTACTTTTTTGGCCAGATCAATAAAATATCTTAAATCCTCAAGCACAGAATGAGACATATTAATCCTGACTAAATCAACGCCTTTATCTTTAAGCTTGACCACATCTTTTTCTGTCTTGGTGGCTGGCCCAAGAGTTACTATTATTTTTATCCTGTTTCGTTTAAGCATTAACTATCCCAAATTTAATAAACTACAAAGAAAAAATCATTCTTCAACTTCAAATAACTTAGCAAGATATAAACGATTATTTATTCTTCTGAAAAAACAACTATAATATAAACCTACACGCTTAAAATATTTCAACGGATATGTTAATCCTGCAAACCAAAAACGCATATAGGTTATAAAAATATACAATATTCGACTAATAAACAATAAACCTACAATGAAAACACTCCATACTTTTTTTGATAAAGCCAAATCCTCACTAAAATCAAGAAACCTTCTGTACCATCTTGGTTTCCATAAATTTAGTCCGGCATAATTCCACTTAAAGTGATATGTAGCGTTCCATGTATAGTCTTTACGCCTAGTTTTACTCTTACTTTCCTTATACGCTGCGGACAGAAGACAAATATGAGAACGTGGGGAGAAATAAAATAAGAAAACCTGTCTTTCTATTCTAAAAGGCCATAATATTGCCATACATAATAATATACGATATAAAATAGTATCTTTTTTATAATAAAGGAGATCGTATTTATATTTCTTGTAAAAATCGAAAAAAATACCTTCTAATACAAACACCTCTATTTTAGGACACCTCTTCTGCCATTCTTTAGACACTACCCTCTCAATTGCCTTAGACACATCCTTATATTTACCTGTCTCGTTCGGGATATCATATACTTCATGTCCCCACCAAATTTTCCCATCATAAGTGGATGTCAACATAGATTCTATAAACTCTATTCCTAAAAGAGATGATAAACCCTTCATAATCCCTTCTAAATTCAATGCCAAATCCTCGTGCCTTATAAAATATACCCTGTCTTCATCAATAAAAGGTTTTAATCTCTGTAGTTTTCCAAAAATATGAAGGTTGGCATTATAAAAGACTCTTGATCTGTAAATCATACTGTCCGTCTCATTAAGTTTTATGTCATTAACGTTACAATATGTACGAAAGCTTCGATAAACCTTAGGTCTAGGATCCCTAATCATTCCTATCAAAATCGCATCAGGGAAATCCTTCATACATTCTTCTATGTATTCATAAGCATGATGATGCCAAAGAAAAACTAATTTTTTAGAGATATCCTCTCCTTTACATAAAGAATAGGCATACTGTACAGCTAAAAGGAAGGTCCTTCGTTTTATTTCTTCTTCCCTTAAAATACTTCTTAAATAGAATCTAAATAGCTCTTCATCAATCGAAACATATTCATCTCTATTTTCACCCAATCTATCTAACCCATTCATCCCTTTTATCCGTCTAGAATCTATAACTGAGGCATGCTTATAGCAGAACATATCAATAATGGATGCCCAATTCCAATTATCAGCTAGCTCTTTTTCCCATTTTTCCCAATGAGGATAAAAGTATAATAAAGGATAGGCAGGGATATTATATAATTGAGGATGGCTATCCAAATAACTCTGCAATAACTTGGTACCTCCTCCATTTGCTGTTATCAAACAAACAACCCTCGGCTCCTTAAAATCGGAAAATTTCGGCTGTTTAATGTTATATGACAATATTGCTGGCTCCATCAGAACTCCTATTTCTTCTAAACAAAGTAAATATTATCTAAATCATTTTCTACCTAAACTTTTTCTCAAATATCTCTTTAGGATAAATCTTTACTTGCCTATCTTCATATAATCACGAGGAAACATTATCTTTAACCCCTACACATAAGGCCAACAAATAATGTGCCATTTTATCAAACCCTGTGTGAACTACCTCATCATTCATGCTAAAAAGAAATACATTCTTAAAATATTTTTGAAGAAATACCCTTAAATCAACTCCACTTTTACAATTTACATGACTCTTTCTACTGGGTTTCGAGGCATATTTTTGGCTTTCTAAACTTGGAATACCGACAATGCAAACTCCATCAGCAACCATTGAACGCGTTATGTTTGTCAAAAATATATCTTCATCTTTTTTTTCAACATGTTCCAAGACATCTAACAAATAAATAGCATCACTCTTAGGAGTAATTGGCCCTTCCATTAAATCCTTTACTTCAAAACTCAATCCTTCTGTTTTAATATTATTCCTACATTCTTCAATCAAGAGAGGATCCATATCAACACATCGAATCTTCCCAACTTCTGGTAATACGATATGGGCACCCCAGCCATCTCCGCAACCTATTTCCAAAACATTTTTCTTCCCTGCAAGCATCTTAGATACAAATTTATACCGTGCCATTGAAAATAAAAGGACCTTTGGATCCATCCGCCATCGGTGGCTTGACATCATTCCTAAAACAATTCTTGGGTCTTCCTTATACTCAATAACCTCACTAATATATCTTTTCCCCATAATTATCTCCTTTATGTATCTGAATTTTATCATTAAATAAAATTAACATGTGAAGGAGGATTCTTTAGTTTCCATAAAAAAGAATTAATAGCATTTGTCCGACAATTTGCATAACATTCATTATGTACATCTATTGTAGTTTTCACCTTTTCTATTACATCCCAATACCTTTGACTATTAATTATATCCTTAAACGAGTTTTTCTTTAAATCCCCAAAACAAAATTCTTCTTCTCTATAAGAAAAAAACATTCCACATGGATATAATTTCCCATCTCCACTCGAATAGATTAGAAAAGGAGGACCATAACAACGGTCATAATCTCTTCTTCCTTTACTCAAAATAGCCCGCCATTTTATTATAACCCGATAATCGGAACTACTTTCAGCCTCTGCCTGCTCTAAAGTCCCCTGAAATTTATCATAATCATCAAGTAGTTTATAAATCCCTAAGGCATTATCCACTGTATCTCCACAATGCTTTACTTCCAAATAATCTATACCCAATTCCTTTCCAAGCCTTGCTAAAGGCACAACTTCATCAACATCCTGCGGGGTCAAGACCATCTGAAAACCTATGGTGATAGGAAGATTCTTTTTTTTCTTCACATTCACACAAAACTTGATTTTATCTATAAGAACGTTAAAATCATTGCTTCCATGAAGCCTTTTATAAGAAGCCTCAGATGCAGCGCTAATATTAAATCTGAGCCAAGTCAAATGCTCCAAGGCCTCTTCTCCCTTAGGACCTTTATCAAACAATATTCCATTTGTCCCCATACTCATATCAACGCCTGATCTCTTACCTTCAACAATAGCATCATAAACATGCGGATTTAATAAAGGCTCCGCTTCCCCAATTATAGCCATAGACCTCACACCTACCTCTCCTGCATCCCTCATATATCTCAAAAGAGGTTCTTTTGGAAAATATGTAGCCGTTCCTTTCTTAAACAAATTCCCTTGTGTTGCGCCATAACAATAATGACATCTTATATTACAGCCTTTACTTAAACCAACATCAATATGTATTGGCGGTATCTTATTCCCGTTTAACCAATCATTAACGCGATCTAAATGCCAAAACAGTTTATGCCCATCCATCAAATAGTTATCACTTGATGTTTTTATTGTATCTACTTGTTGGCGCATTGTACCTCCTTTTTCCCTTAGAACTTTATTTTAGAACAATATTCCTTTACCGCCTCCCTCCAGTCTCTCAAAGGTTTTATCTTTTCAGATCGTATAATAACATGTGTATTTTTTATTCCTCTGGAAGGGAAATCTTTATGCGATGCCCTATGAATTTCCACATCTAAATTTAAACATCCTATAATTTCCTTCATCAAATCATATAAAGAAGCCTTTCCATCATTTGCCAAATGAAATAAACCAAAAGGCATTTGTTCTTCCAAAATTCTTTTTGCTTCAAAGGCAATATCCAGACTATAGCTGGGAGAAGAAAAAATATCATCTGATATTTTTAACACCTTTTCTCCTGCTCGCACTCTCTCCAACATCTTTTCAACAAACTGAGTCTTTTTAGCCACCTCCCCAAATAATAAAGGCAATCTAAATATGTAATAATTTTTAGCAAGCGCCTGAATAAAACAATCACCACCATACTTTGTAAATCCGTAAACATTGATAGGATGAGGGATGTCACTTTCTGTATAATATTTTTCCCTATCAGAAAAAACCGCCTCTGTACTAAAATGAATTAATACAAACCCCTTATCCATGGATAATTCTGCTAAAACTTTAGGTAAAAGTGAATTCAAAATAAATGCCTTCTGAGGCTCTCTGTCACATGCATCAATCCCAACAAAGGCAATTGTATTTATTACAATATCCGGTACAATCTCCTCTATCACATTACAAACCCCGTTTAAATCAAAGGCATTTAGATTATCCGTATTTTTCCCTATTATTGTATATTCTTTACTGAACACCATATCCAATGCTGTTCCCATTTTCCCTCTATCCCCAAGGAGTAAAATTTTTTTTCTATTCACCTATCTACCCCCTTTTCTTCTACTGAACGAATATACATATCTGCCAATTTAAAAAGTTCTCTATCATGATTCAACATCTTCAGCCCATGCATCTGCTCAATACCATACCATCCAAAATCTTTTCCTTCATTTAACCTAAGATTCCTCTTCTCTCCATGGAATTCTTCAATAAAAACATACATATAACCATTGACATCATCAACAACATAGGCTCGTTCTATAAACAGCATTGGTGATTTAACCATATAATGCAATTCCTCAAATATCTCTCGTCTTACTGCTTGTTCAGGAGTTTCTCCTTCTTCAATTCTTCCACCAAACAATGCCCAGTATCCTGGTAAATATTTAGCGTCATCTGTCCTACACTGAAGAAGAAAACGTTTTTCTGAATCATATAATATCATTAAGGCTACCTTATGTTTTATATGCAAAACATCCATTATCACTATCATTATTTATTTCTCATTAGTTCTTTGGCCTGTTCTACAATAGCTTCCATAGACAAGCCGTTCATCTGTTTTATATCCTGATAACTCCCGTAACCTACAGGAAAATGGTTATCCAATCCCATCCGTTTGAAACGGACAGAAGACGGTCTAGCCTCTGCCAAGACCTCAGCAACTGCACCTCCAAGCCCACCTAAGATAGTATGTTCCTCAACTGTAAGTATAGCCTTCGTTTTCTCTGCTGATTCTAAGATAATATCCTTATCAATAGGCTTTAAGGTATGCATATTGACCAGCCTCACAGATATGCCCAAATCAGACATCTCTCTCACCGCCCTTTTCACCTCATGTGTAATGCTTCCTGTAGTAATAATCGTAAGTTCACTACCATCCTGAAGGACTACCCCTCGGCCTGGAGTAAATTTATAATCTTCCTCATATACATCCGGGCTACCACCTGTCGCCAGCCTTATATAGACCGGTCCGTCAATCTCTGCTGCAGCCATAGTTATCTTCCGTGATTCCATTCGATCTGCAGGAGAAAATATTGTAATGTTAGGCAAAGAACGCATAACCGCCATATCCTCTGTTGCATGGTGTGTAGGCCCAAGGTTACTGTATACGAATCCTACACCTATGCCAACAAGCTTTACATTCATTTTTTGAAGGCAGACATCGTTCCTTACTTGCTCAAACGCCCGATAAGTAATAAAACATGATATAGTATAAACAAAAGGTATCTTTCCGCAGGACGCCATACCTGCTGCAACACTTACCATATTCGCCTCTGAGATACCAAAATTAATAAACTGCGACGGGAAATCCCTACGGAATTTATCGTACACAATAGCACCGTTGTCAGCAACAAGTGCTAATATCTGCTTGTTATCAGCAGCTAAATCATATAATGCCTCAAGATATGCATTTCTCATTGGATAACTCCATCTACTACTTTTAGGCCTAATTCTTTACATGCCTGCTGCATCTCATCCGGGTTAGGCATCCTGTAATGCCAAATAGGAATCCCTTCCATGAAAGATATCCCCTTACCTTTTATTGTATGGGCAATAATCAAAGAAGGTCTGCCTCTCTTAAAAGGCAATAAATTAAATACCTTCAATAATTCCCCAATATTATGGCCGTCTACCTCTCTTACCTCCCAACCAAATGCCCTCCATTTATCAGCAAAAGGTTCAAGCGGAATAATCTCATCAAGTCTATCCATAGCCTGAAGCTTATTGTAATCAACAATAACAGTTAGATTGTCCAGATTATGTTTTGGCGCAAACAATGCAGCCTCCCACACAGAACCTTCCTGGCATTCTCCATCACCTATCACAACAAATACACGATAGCTCCTGCCATCCATCTTGCCTGCTAAAGACATCCCTACACCAAAAGGGAACCCGTGTCCAAGCGCGCCAGTAGATGCCTCAACCCCTGGGACCTTATACATATCAGGATGGCCGCCAAGGATAGTTCCCTTTTTCCCAAATGTGTCAAGATGGTGTTTATGGAAAAAACCTTTATCAGCCAGCACTGCGTAAAGAGCAACACCTGCATGGCCCTTGCTTAAAATAAACCTGTCTCTGTCGATGTCGTTCATATTGTCCGCTGAAATATTCATTATCCTGTAATAAAGGACTGTCAATATCTCAACAATAGAAAATGATGCCGGTATATGCCCACCGCCGCCGTTACATATCGTTTTAAATATAACACGACGTAAATCTAAAGCCTTTTGTTCCAATGTTTTTATATCTTCCATAACTACACCAAATTAATAGCCTTCATGGTCTTTATATTATAATAACGTATATCATCCAAAGGATTAGGCAGTTTTCCCTGCTGAAATGCCTCAATAAGGTCTGAGACTGCATCCTCAATAGTACACTTAGGAATAAATTGAAGTTCCTTATTAATCTTTTCCGAACAAATACGATATGAGCGTGGATCATCTGAAGGGGTTGTCTCTATTTCTATATTGCCAAAATCCGGTATCTTGTCTGTAATAACCTGTTTTACAAGGGAGGCTATATCAGATATGGAACGGTTCTGGTAACCGGCATTATAAACCTTGCCTGCTATCTTTTCATCTGGTAACTCAAGTAACATACAGTATAAATCAGTAATGTCCTCAATATGGATATTAGGCCTGGTCTGAGCGCCTCCAAATACGGTTATCTTTTTCTTATTATATGCATGATTAGTAAGGATATTTACGGTTAAATCAAACCGCTGGCGCGGTGAATACCCACATACAGTTGCAGGGCGTATAATAACCGTTGTAAAACTAGGAGATTGGTATTTTAACAAAATAGGTTCGCAAAGTCCCTTGTATTTATTATAGTCCGTAATGGGAACCAGAGGATGGTCCTCTGTAACCTTTTCCGCATCACTGATACCATATACACTGCAGGTCGAGGCATAAATAAATCTGTTTACGCCTGCATCTTTGCTTATGCTCACAAGTGGCTCAAACGCATCATAATTGATTGAACGGCTTAAATCAGGATTAAGCTCAAACGTAGGATCATTAGAAATACACGCCAAATGGATAACAGCATCGCATCCTGAAAGGATCTTTTTCAATAGTTGTTGATCTCTGATATCTCCTTTTATCTCTTCCAATTTAGGGTCATCCTTAACCTCTGCTAATACATCCTCGCCATATATATACAAATCCAGAACCTTCACATTATAGCCGGCCCTCAACAATTTCGGAACCAAAACAGCTCCCACATACCCAGCCCCACCTGTAACTAACACTGTTTTTATAACTCTCTTCATAACACCATCTCCCTTCCTCTTGTATTCTACTATTCTGCACAAATCAACCTTGTTGATTTGTGCATTTTGCACTATTTAACAAGGTTAAATAGTGCAGGATAGAAGTTATCTCTGTTTAAGTATGATATTAACAAAACAATGACATATATAATGATGTGCCACTTCAACATGTCCATAATCTTGTGACGGTACGTAAAAATTTATATCTCCCATACTGCGAAGTGGGTTGTCGTGACTAAATCCTGATAATGTTATAACATTCATCCCCTTTTTATTGGCTGCCTCTACGGCATTTAATATATTTTTAGATCTACCTGAGCTACTGATGGCTATTAATGCGTCCTGCTCTTGTCCAAACTCTTCTATAGGTTTATCAAATACATGTTCATATCCAAGGTCATTGCTTAAACAGGTAAGAAGGCTGGCATCATTAAAGGCTATTGCCTTCACCTTGGCATTTTTCCAGAAATCTACTGCCATATGGCTTGCGATAGCAGCAGAACCTCCGTTGCCGATAAAAATAACTTTACCTCCTGCAGAAGAGCTGTTCAAGATAATCTCAACTGAACTTGCAATTGCCTCATCTGTATCAATAATATTGCCTTGCTTCTCAGATGCACAGATTTTCTCTAATAATCCATTTAATTCTTCTCGAATTTGTTTAACTTTATGTATCATTTTAATAGTCTTGTAATAAACTTACACAATTCAACAGCATCGACCGGCTGTCTGTTGCATACTATCTGAACCGCAAGTGAACCAACAGCATTGCCTATAAATGATACCAGATCCTGTGGCATGCCTGATGCAAAACATGGCGCAACAAATGCAAAAAATGCATCTCCTGCACCGATAGCATCAATCACACGGTAAGAAAATGCTGGTGTCTCGTGGAAACCGTCTTTTTCACAATAACTCAATGATCCAAGAGACCCTCTGGTTGCAATTATATAATCGCAATTAAGCGCCTTATATACCTTTTTTGCCTGTGCCCGCAAATCGCTGAATCTCTCATGGGTAGCATAACGCAACTCCATCTCATCAACGCATACACAGTTAGCCCGTGGATATTTTGTAACCAAATTAAACCCTATATTGGCACTATTTGTCTGTACATTAAGGGCTAAGTATTTTGCCATTGAGCAGACAGTCTTAATAATTTTTTTTGTCATAAGTCCGTGTCCGAAATCCGAAACAACAATGAGATCATAATCTTTTATCGTCTTCTCAAGATGCGCAATAATACGGGTCTCTTCTCTCTTGTCTATATCATCGTCTTTCATATAACAAATCTCAAACAACTTCCTGTTAGTTCCTTTGCTGACAAATCTGCGTTTTATTATGGTACCTGTATCATTCCTATAAAAAAATATGGGTGTAATGTTAGAAGCCAACCTTTCTTGTATAAACGACTGAAATGTATTCTGCTGACCTAAAACAGTAAGCAAGTCAACCTCCCCGCATACGCTCGCTACATTATTGGCTGTTGCCAGCGCGCCTCCAGCAAACATCTCCTCAGACACATATCTGTTTACCACCAGATGCTCTTTAGAGGATTTCCCCATGGCAAGACAGTAATGATATTGGTCAATAATGGCATCGCCTATAACCAAAACCTTAAGCTTTTTTAAGGCCTTTATCGAATTGATTATAGTCTCAAGCGGATATCTTTTTGCAATAGCCCTTAGATATTTAACCGTCCTTTCAGGATAAACATCGAGATAATTATTTATCAGACTGGAGGAACTAAAGGTTATATCGTCGGTAAAAACAATCTTACCTCCAACAAAAGTTATTGCCTCCTCTTCATCGTAGATTTTACCTGTAATATCTTTTTCCTTACTTTTGTATTCAAGCCCCTTAGCGTAAACATTAGGCTTAAGTAGTTTTATAATCTCCACTGCAGTAGGCGATTCAACTATACATACATAATCCACAACTGATAAAGAGGCAAGTGCCTCCGCACGTAAATGTTCGTTAAATATCGGCCTGCCCGGTCCCCTTTTTACATACCTATCTGCAGTAATACTAACCACAAGGATATCCCCATCTTTTTTAGCCATATTAAAATGTCTGATATGGCCCAAATGAATTAAATCAAACACTCCATGGCAAAGCACGATTTTTTTACCTTTTTTCTTATATGAGGCTAAAATCTTTGCCAATGCATTTGGCGTTTTTATCTTTTTTGCTGTATTTTTGTCCATACTAATCCTTTGCTAAATATTTAAACCAATCTTCTGTTGCGCCCTTTATCTTTTCAGGCGTCCATACAGGCGCATCTTTCCAATAATCTATATGTTCCAAAATTTTTGCAACACCTTCTTTAAAAGAAACCTTTGGCTGCCAGCCTAACATGGATTTTATCTTGCTTATATCCGCCCATGTGCAATCAGGTTCACCTGGTCGTTTAGGGATATGAACCTTTTCTCCTCCTAACAAAGACACCAATGTATTAACACTCTGAGGCTCTCCTGTCCCTACATTAAATATCTCATTGTTTACATCAGAAAACGCTGCTGTAACAAACGCATCAGCTACATCCGTAACAAAGACAAAATCTCTCTTCTGTGTCCCATCACCTACCACTGTATATGGTTTGCCAGCAAGCTTCTGTGCTAAAAATACACCAAAGACCGCCCCGTATGTCCCAGAAGTCCTTGAACGTGGCCCATACACATTAAACAACCTAAGAGAAACCACTTCTAGATTATAAACCTTGCCCCAATGTAACACTGTCTGTTCTCCCAAATACTTAGTAAACGCATATGGATACCGTGGGCTTATAGGGGCTGTCTCTGAAGTTGGATAAAACCCGTCCGGCGGTATTCCATAACATGAAGACGATGCTGCATATATGAGTCTTCTCACCCCTGAGAGGCGCGCAGCCTCTACCACGCACATGGTTCCCATTACATTTGAGTTATAATACTTTCGCGGCTCTACTATGGAAGGGACAATATCTGCCAGTGCTGCCAGATGAAATATAATATCCTTATCCTTAAATATAGGCAATATCTTGTCAAAATCAGAGATATCAGCCTCCACAAACTCAACCTTATCTTTACAATGTACAATATTCTCAACGCGACCAGTAGAAAGGTTATCAATAACTGTAACCCTACAACCTTCACTAAGCAGTTTATCAACCAAATGACTGCCTATAAAACCTGCCCCACCTGTTACAACCACATTTTTCCCATCCATAATGTTTTTTCCTCTTATTTATCTCGCATTCTGCACAAATCAACCTTGTTAAATAGTGAAAAATGCACAAATCAACAAGGTTAAATAGTGCAGGATGTTTTAAAAATTTTAATACACTCCTCTATTGATAACACTTTTATCCCTATAGTTCCTATCAATTTATCTATATTAAGACTCAGATTCTTAGGGCGTCTAGCTGTAAAATGAAAATCATCAATAGATCCTTTCCGAATGAGCCCTATATCTAAATTAAATGCCTGTGCTATCTTAACAGCAAATTCATACTTACTTAATGAATCTCTACTTGCAAAATGGTATATTCCTCTTATATCTTTCTCTACAGCAGTATCTAATAATTTCGCTAACTCCATAGTATATATAGAGGAAAATATAGCATCGGTAAAACCTGTGATTTGCCGACCATTGGATAACTCGTTTATAATCCATTCTGCCAAACAATGTTTATCTATGATATTCCTACCAAAAATATTGGTTCTTGCAACAATTGTGTTGTCATACCTTAAGCCCTCTATCTCCCCTTTGTATTTTGTCTTTCCGTAGAAATTAATCGGGTTAACCTCATCGGTTTCTACATAATCGCCCTTCTTTCCATCAAATACCATGTCTGTAGATATATGTATAAATTTTATGTTACTACCTTTAATAGCATTAACTATATTAGCCACTAATCTTATATTAAGTTGTTCTGCCAATTCTTTTTTTATCTCACATAAGTCTGGTAAAGCTAATGCTGCACAGTTAATAATTATCTCAGGCATAACTTCTTTTATCAATCGAACTGTGTTATCAAAAGAACGGAAATCTGCTCCTACAGTTTTGACTCCCTCAATATCTACCTTATGATTACAATATATACCTGTAACCTCAAATTTTTTTTTAAAATATAAAGCGAGATTATTGCCAAGCAGACCGCTTACACCTGTTATCAGCATCTTTCTCATTTTAAGCCTCAAATGTCATTCTGGGATATCATCCATTGCCCAGCGTGTCTTTTCTATTTCATAGTCAGCAGATATCCTATCAACCATCTCTCTTAATTCATCCACACTCAACCATTCATCATTTAAATCAGATGTATATCTAAACCCCTCCGGGCAAGGTTTACCTCCCAAAGCCTTGCCTGCATCTTTAAGAAGACCTTTTCTCAACAAAAAATTATTTTGAACAACAAAACATTCCTTAAACTGTACTGCATTACGTGCCTCGTCTTCACTTAACAGTGTTTCATGTAGTTTTTCTCCCGGTCTTATGCCGACTATCTCTATCCTACAGTCTGGAGCAATGGCCTTTGCTAAATCAACTATCTTCATCGACGGTATTCTTGGGATAAATATCTCTCCACCTTTACCTCGTGTGAGAGCCATAAGAACAAAATGCACAGCCTGATCAAGTGTTATCCAGAACCTGCTCATTCTTTTGTCAGTAACAGGCAAAACACCTGTCTTGGCCCTTTCTTTAAAAAAGGGAATTACAGACCCTCTACTACCTAAAACATTACCATACCTTACAACTATAAACTTTGTCTTGCCAGCCCCTGCAGAGTTATTTGCTGCTACAAATAACTTATCAGAGCATAATTTTGTTGCCCCATAAAGATTGATTGGATTACACGCTTTATCTGTAGAAAGAGCTACAACCTTCTTTACATTATTACTTACCGCAGCATCAATAATATTCATCGCCCCAAGTACGTTTGTCTTAATATATTCAGACGGATTTTTCTCTGCCGCAGGGACCTGTTTTAAAGCTGCTGAATGGATAATATAATCTACCCCCTCAAATACACGCATAAGTCTGTCTTTATCACGGACATCCCCTAATACGTACTCAAGACAAGGATATCTTGAAGGGTTCCATTTCTGCGCCATCTCAAACTGCTTCAGCTCATCACGGCTGAATATAACCAGTCTCTTAGGCTTATACTCAGACAGCAATATCTGCACCATCTTTTTCCCAAAAGACCCTGTCCCACCTGTAATAAGAATTGCCTTATTGTTTACTATAGATACCCCCATTATCAGCTTCTAACCTCACCTGCCAATCCTGCACAGCGTTAATCCTATCTATCCTTGGACTTACTGCAGGATTATTAACAAATACATTTTCCTTTGCTAATTCATAAATCATATCTACGACCCTACAATTCTTAATACCTTCTGTAGGCACGTTCTCTTTACATATTAAAAGAACACCTTCTTTCTTGTACTGAGATATATCGTCAATATATATAAGTCGGCAGTCATCAATCCCCATATCCCTTAAAGCCATCTCTATCAACAATGCAAAATCAGATTTGCCTAAAATAACAAAAAGCCTCTCTCCTTCTTCATATAATGTAGATACTATTCGTTTTACATTTTCTTTAATCAAACCAATAGCATTAATTGTATTAAGAGTATATTTTACTGTCTTTCGCATCTTCTCTGCTATGCCTTTAGGTGTCAAAAGGTATCTTACCTTGCGTTTATTAAGCTGGGTTATACGTATATACCCTTTAGACACAAGTCTTCTAATAAGCATATTTGTCTGACCTAAGGAAAGGTCCATATAGCGGGATAGATCTCTTTGGGTTGAACCAAGTTTAGCGCCAATAATATTGATAAGTTCAAATTCCCGTTCGTCCAACATTGCATTATTACATAAAAATTGTCCAAAATAAATATGTTCATGAAATGAACATTTCTCATTATAAACAAGCACTATACTATGTCAAGATTAAAAAAGAAAAACTCTTTATTCTTCATATAGATATAAAAAGGGACATATCTTTAACAGATATGTCCCATATCTTATTTTAATTTAAAATTTTATATTTACACCCATATTAAAATTCGTTTCCGGGGCAGGGTAATAGTATTTAGTAGTACCAAAAGAGGTAACGTAAGTTGAATATTTTTCACCTAACATATTATTAATCTCGGCAAAGACCTCTAAGTTTTTATTATTATAAGAAAATTTACTATCCAGCACATAGTAAGGTTTAAGTGGCGAAAGTGAATTAGATGTATCGCTCCCCACAAATCGCGAGCCAACATATCTACCAGTGAGGGAAAAATCATAATGGCCGCCAAAACCTACAAGTATTCCACTGTCTGCTTGATATTGCGGCACCAATGGTATATATTTACCATCATAATCACCCTCACTAAACTTGGGCTGTTGATAGGTATAATTAGAGAAAAATTCTAACTTATCCAAAAACCCAATATTAAAAATCTTCTGAAGATCAAATCTGCTACCAATCTCAATCCCTATACGCCTGGTTTTATCATAATTCTCATTAGCACCCCAACCAAACGCGCCACCTTTAGGATTATAATAAATTTCGTTATCTATATCTATCCTATAAACTGTAGCAGTTAATACTGCCTTATCATTAAAATTATGTTTAATACCCGCCTCATATTGGATTCCTGTCTGCTGTTGTAGGTCTGTGTTCAATACACCTGTAATGGAGTTATACCATTCGTCTGTTGCAAGAAAACGAAATGTCTGCTGCACATTAAAAAATACATTAGATTTATCAGCATATTCATATTTGATCCCACCCATAGACACCCATTCAGCCGGTGACTGGGTTAAATCATCAGAACCGTCTTTTCTATTAAACGTATACTCCGCCTTATGATAACGTGTGCCGCAATTTACATAAAGGTTATCAAAAAGTTCATATTCTAAGAAACCATAAATACCTAATTCCTGCTTTGATATAGTTATTTTTGTTGTGCTGCCTGACTCACGGGTCATGTCGTTTTCGTTATCATAATAATCTATACCTGTGACGAAATTTACCTGCTTATCAAATATGGTTTTATCAAATATATATTTTGCAGTAATCCCTGTAGTATCAATACTATTTTTGGTATCAGACGACCATGCTACATTGTTAGAATATGCATCTCTATTACGGAAGTTAACGTTTACAACTAATTTACCAATATATATAGGTTCTATAAACGGAGTAAGATCAAAGGCAAGATTTATAAATCTATCCCTTGTTATAGCATAGTCCTGTTGATTAACAGAACCTCGCCTACTAAGCGTTTCCATCTGAGCTGCAGTAAGACTACCTGGCATACCATATTTATCTTCATGCCAGCCTGCCTCTAAATCTAACTTTAATTTTTCTGTTAACTGATAACACAAACGAGTATTAAAATCCTTGCTTAATACATCGCTATTGTCCCTATAGCCCTTATCATTTGCATATTTAGAATAGATATAATACGATAAACCTCGCTTTTCTCCTGATATCTGCACATCTACTGAGTCTCTATCATAACTCCCATAACTAAACCCAACCTTGCCGGTCAAAGGACCTTTCCCTTTTTTAGTAATAATATTAACAACTCCTCCAACCGCATTATCTCCATAAAGAACCGATCCTGCGCCTCTAATAATTTCTATACGCTCAACAGATTCTATTGGTATCTGAATCAAATCAGCCCCTGACATATCAATAGAATTTGTCTTTCTGTCATTTACAAGAAAAAGAACACTGCTGGAAGCTGTCTCACCAAATCCGCGAATATCCAATTTTGCTGTCTTATTAGTACTATAATCATATACATTTACACCTAAAACATTTCTTAATATATCTGGGATGCTATCTGCATTAGATTCTTCTATCTGATTCTTACCTATAACTGTAACATCACCTGTAATCTTATAATCATACTGGCCTATTCTTGTTGCAGTAACAACAATAGTGCCTAAGTCGTCTTCCACCCAGGCAAATAACGGATGACTAAAAAATACTATCATGATTAATGTCATAAAAAACTTCTTCATAAAGCAATTCATTTGTAAACCTACCTCCTTTTTCTTGCAAAAAAAAATCTCAACCGTTAACCGGTTGAGAATGTACCCGCAGCCTCCTTTGGAGACCGTCTTCTTCTCAAATCTATTACTCATTTAATACCGTCTCGCGCAGTATTAAATGAACTAACTATAACGGCAGTATTCTGACTTACCCTGCACATAAAAAATATCTTTTTATAATGCTGTAATACTTTTACTATGTGCAGAGATCACAGCGGCGGGACCGCTCCTGACTCTCACAGGAATTTCCTGCCAACCCCCCAAAACGGAGTTGTTCCCAAAAGGGACCGTTATAGCGAACCTAATTGTAAAATTATCCTATCCTTAAACTGTAAAATCTATCTAAGTATATATGCAAATCTAGTATTCTTAATCCTTACTGCTATTGTTTCATACATAGCAAATAATACAGCGGTATATATTACAGTGCTTAAAAATGTATTCTTAAAAAACGGAATTGCCAAAATAAAACACCTTACAAAACCTGAGAGATTATGTGCATACATCCCAGACATCAACCATACGCCAAAATTGGATATTGCAAAGAACAGTACTGCTGATAAAATACTGTTAAAAACCACTGTCCCAAATGTCTTTCTGCCACGAAGTCTCATCCCCAACATAGCTGACAATGCTATTGCTGTCCATGTAAAAACTACAGAATTATACATACCTAACACAAAATCTGTTAAAATCATTAATAAAACAGGCATAATAACTGCATATTTCCTATTAACATATGCTCCACTGAATAATGCTAAGGCTATTACAGGAGTAAAATTCGGAATATGGAAAACAAATCTTGATATCGTTCCAATAAAAAATAATCCTAATGCTAACATCTCCATCCTCCTTAAAATTAAAAGTATAATCTTGACAATTTGTTATATCAAAAAAGTATTCCCTTGACAAGACAAAATGTCCTAAATATCCTAAAAGCTAACAATACTGTTAATCCTATAATAATAAAAACAGATATAACCCTATTGTTATGTGCTTTTATAAGATAAATAGAAGATATGATAAATGCTATTATTCCTATAGGTGTAAGTCCTATGAAATATCTATTGGATATCTGAAACCCTTCATGTAAAAGGTTTGCTCCTAATTGGAATTTTAATATTACAAGCATATAACCTATAAGCATCAAGGCAGTAAATAATAAAAAGTCTGATACCATAAGCGAATATTTATCTCTCCTAAACATTATCTGGCCACTATGTCTTCTCCCTAATATATATTGCAAAAGAATATATATCCCCAAAATAATCAATAACAATAGCCTGTCCTTAGGTATATTAGCACTGATTAACTGCAATGGACCATCTTTAAACCAAAACTGGTAATGTGGAGAATGTATATAGTAAATTACACATATAGAAGAAGGGAATGCAGCGGTTGCTAAAACTTTTTTATATAATCGAGGGAATTTTTTACATAAAATAATCGCCGTGGTCACTATCTGAATTATACTGAATATAGAACATAATGATAATAGTATATTAATCACTAAAAAAACTAAAAAATGGACTGTTTTTATATTATCTTCTCTTAACAGCTGCAAAAAGAATATTGTCTGAATAGTTGTTAAAAACATAAACAAACCATATGGCCTAGCCTCTGCCCAATATGCCCATATCATAAACGAAGACATAGACACAATAATTGAGTAAATACCCCAGAAAAAAGAATATCCCCAAGCAAAGAAGGCAAAGATTAATGTTATTGCAAGGGAGGTGAATAATATAGGATTAATCCTTAATATTATCTGAGCCCTTGGGTTCTTAAATGTCCAATATTCAGTGTCAACCTCTTCAGGTAGCCTGTAGTGAAGGATAGCGCATATACTCTTCTGAATAAGATAATAAAGCGGACAGATATTTCCTTCTTTTATCCTGAATAGAATTATATCTGCATATGAGAGATCTTCAACACTTGCAAGCTGAGTATAAATCTCATCTCTCCATAGAGTTTTGCCCTTTGCAATAAAAAAGCCAATAGCTGTGCATATACAAAATAAAAGAAAGGAAAAACATAATATTCTGATATTTCGAGAAGATAAAAATTTAATAAATGCCATTCTTACCTAAACTTTATTTTCTTCATTGCAAAGAAACACATCCTAAATAACAACAATCCATGCCTAAACCGCTGAATCTGTGTTGTTCCATATTGTCTGCTTTTATAATGAATGGGCATTTCTACTATCTTGAGATTCATCTTAACTGCGCCAAAAATGAGATCAAAGTCACCAAATGGGTCAAAATCCCCGAAATAGGACCGATTGGCAGCTAACTCTTCATAATGTCTTCGAAAGATAACCTTGGTCCCGCATAAAGTGTCTTTAAATCTCTGCCCCAACAACCATGAAAAAAATATACCGAAAAATTTATTCGCTACAAGGTTTAAAAAACGCATAGCCTCTTTTTCCATAGGATAAATAAGCCTGCAACCATTTATAAACTCACCCTTGCCTTCTTTAATTGCCTTATAAAATTTTGGCAGTTCTTCTGGGGCAACAGTAAGGTCGCCATCGAGTATCATTAATACATCCCCACTCGCCTTACTAAAACCAAGCCTTAAAGCATCTCCTTTTCCTCTAGCTGTCTGTTTAAATAATTTTATATCTTTATCCGGGTACTTTTTAATAATCCTCTCTATCTCCTCATATGTCCCATCTCTGGAACCACCCTCGACAAAAATAAATTCCTGGCTGCTTCCAAAAAATGGAGTTCGTGTGATTGCCTGCTCGATGTTGCCTTTTTCGTTACGGGCAGGGATAAAAATAGTTACAGAAAAATCTTTATCATTTCTAAATAATGGACGGGCAACAATAAAATGATTTAAGGTAAGTGCATTAAAGATAGGAAGCCTTGCAAGATATTTATTAACAATATAACTTATAACTGGAATATTAATTGGCAAAAGTGTGTGCTTCTCCTGTTTAATAGGTTCAAATCCGGAAAGGTTTAAAAAATTAAATATATCCTCTGCAGTTATCCAATTCTGGATACGTGAGGGCATACGCATATTAATCTTTTCTGCAAACCATAAGATATACTGCCAGAGATAGCTGTAATATTCTATAACAATTCTTGTATCTGAGCTACAAAACTTCTTTAAGGCCTCTAAAAATAATTGGATATCCTCAACCTCTCCTAATACTCCAGAAAGTATAACATAATCAAATTTTTCTTTTATGTTAAGATGTTCTATATCAGATGATTCAAATCTTAAGTGTGGATATTTCCCTCGCGCGATCTTTATCATCTCTTTACTGATATCAATGCCCATGCCAAAAGAGGGCTTAACAGCATTAAGCAAATCACCTGTTCCGCAACCTATCTCTAATACACGCCTCCCTTCAGGGATAAAATAACGATACTGTGCCTCTAAGTAAGAATAATAATATTGATTTTTTGCACGATAGTAATCACGTTTAGAAGCGAGGTTATTATAATGATCTGCTATCTCTTCCATTATTCCTCCTACTTAAATTCTTATCTTACAAATCAACAAGACTAAATAGTGATTAAAATATAATACTAATTCTCATTTATATTTGTCTTTTTCTTTCTCTAACAAAAAATCCCCTATCGCAAGTACATCAAAGTCTGTACGTAAAAAACAATTAATTGCATCTGACGGAGTACATACTATTGGCTCATTCTCATTAAACGATGTATTTAATAGAACAGGAATACCTGTAATCTTTTCAAATTCTGATATAAGCTGCCAATATCTCGGATTTACCTTTTTACTTACTGTATGGACACGCGCGGTCCCATCAGCATGAGTTACAGCTGGAATAACAGTTTGTTTGTCCCTACGCACATCTCCGATTAAAATCATATAAGGGGAAGGCTGCCCTTTTGGCATTATAAAATATTCATCTACCTTCTCCTCAAGCACTGAAGGGGCAAAGGGGCGAAAAAATTCCCTTTTTTTAACACGCAAATTAAGCCTATCTTTCATTTTAACATCTCTTGGATCAACTACGATGCTTCTATTACCCAATGCCCTAGGTCCTGCCTCCATTCTGCCTTGAAACCATCCTACTATTTTCCCTTTTGCAATATAGCCGGCAGCTTCTTTTGCAATGTCATCAACCTTTCTATATTTAAGTCCTGTTTTTCTAAGGGCAGTTTCTATTTCATCATCACTATATTCTGGACCAAGATAAACTGAATCGAAAATAAAATTCCTATCCTTACCAAGGATATGATGGTAATAATATAAAGCACTGCCTAAAGATGTTCCTGCATCATTGGCTATAGGCTGAATAAAAAAATTCTCAAATCCGCTGTCTTCAACAATACGCTTGTTCATAAGACAATTGAGCACCACCCCTCCTGCCATACATAAATTTGAAACCCCTGTAATATTTCTAATTCTTTGAGCTAGTCGTAATCCTGCCCCTTCAACTGTTTTTTGAAGTGCATAGGCTATATCAAAATATCTTTGATTATAAGGACTGTCTTTGTCTCTACCTGGACCAAATTTTTCAAAAAAATAATCACTCAACCATTGATTCTGACCATGCGAATGAAATTTAAAATATTTAAGATTAAGCCTATAGGTACCGTCTTTATCCAAAATAAGGATATCCTCAAACATCCTACAATACTTATCTGTACCATATGCAGACATTCCCATCACTTTCCATTCATCGAAAAAAGGACGAAACCCAAGATAATGAGTAATAGCCGCATATAGATGCCCCAACGAATGCGGCAACTTTATCCCCTGTAACTTTTCAATCTTATTCTTATTTCCTATAGACAACATCGAACATGTAGACTCCCCTCTACCATCTATCGTTAATATTGCTGCCTTATCAAAGCCTGAAACAAAAAATGCACTTGCTGCATGTGCTAAGTGATGTTCTATAAAATGTACCTTTAGGGGGCTAGATATGTTGAAATGTTGCTGAATACGTTTACCTATATTCCTCTTTAACCCTATCCTTGAAAAAAAAGTCATATCTGCACCTGCAGATGGTGCAACCAACAAATTTATTGTCTTAGGAAAATATCTTAAAAAATGCAGGACATTACCAGAGACTTCCCTCTCTGGAGACCAAAAGAATGTTATATGATCTATATCTTCTATACTTATCCCTTCCTGCTTAAGGCATATCTCAATTGCATTCTGAGGATATCTCCATGTATGCTTCTCTCTGTTAAAACGTTCCTCTTCAAGTACCCATTTAATAATTCCGTCCTTAATAAGTGCACAGGAAGCTTCATGGGCATAACTACTTAAACCTAAAATATACATATCATTATACCCTTTCCATTTATTCAGAACCTCTATTCTGCACTATTTAACCTTGTTGATTTGTGCATTTTTCACTATTTAACAAGGTTGATTTGTGAAATATAGGTTACCACCTAGAAGTATTTTGTTCATAAATCTGTTGTAACGTTTCATGCAGGTTGTATTTCTGTTTCCAGTTTGGATAATGAGAACAAAATTTTTTTAAATTACTTATATACCAAATATGATCTCCTGCACGGTTCTGTTCACGGTAATTGTAATTTAATTTATTACCTGTTATTTCTTCACATATCTGAATGGCTTCTAATATAGAACAACTATTAGTCCTGCCTCCACCTATATTATAAACTTCAGCAACCCTAGGAGACAGGTAAAAATGATAAAAGGCATTGACAAGATCATAACTGTGAATATTGTCTCTTACCTGTTTGCCTTTATATCCATAAATAGTATATTGTTCTCCTGTGACAAAGCACTTCATAAGGTATGCTAAAAAACCATGCATCTCTGTCCCTGAATGCATCGGTCCAGTAAGGCAACCTCCCCGAAAACATACTGTCTTTATCCCAAAATACCTGCCGTATTCCTGAACCAATATATCAGCAGCAAGTTTAGAGGCACCAAATAACGAATGTTTTGATTGGTCTATACTCATTGTCTCATCTATTCCATCATAAAAAGGATGGCTCTCATCTATCTCCCAACGTAACTGTTTTTCTTCTAAAGGCAAATAATTAGGTAGGTCGCCATAAACTTTATTAGTACTGGTAAAAATAAATACTGCATCTGAACAATATTGTCTGGTTGCCTCAAGTAAATTTAAGGTCCCGTTAGCATTAATATTAAAATCTGTAACTGGTTCTTTGGCTGCCCAATCATGGGAGGGCTGTGCCGCTGTATGGATTATTAATTTAATATCCTGATTATATTCGTTAAATATAGAATCTATTTGTCTTGAATCCCTTATATCTATATTTTGATGGGTATAATTCTCTATCTTGTTTTCGAGTCTCTGTCTGTTCCATAGGGTAGAAGCTTCCTCACCAAAAAAATAACCGCGCATGTCATTATCTATACCAACTATATAAAAACCCTTATCTGCAAAAAACTCTACTGCCTGTGAACCTATAAGACCAGCAGAACCAGTAATAATTGCTATATCCATCTCATTCTTTATATTAATTTTATAGTAAAAAATATTGATATTTCTTTTTTTAGTTCTATATTGAAAAGTAGTATTTGTTGTTTTAAAAAGCAATGTCTTATATATTACAGGAGAATTTTTTTTTATGCAAAAGATAACTAAACTTTTCGAAAAAAAAGAAAAAACCTTTTCTTTTGAATTCTTTCCCCCCAAAACAGAGATAGGATATGAGAAATTAATTACTACAATTGAACATCTGTCCAAACTAAATCCAGATTTTATATCCTGCACATATGGTGCAGGTGGTGGAAACAGGGATAAAACATTCCATATTGTTGAACATATACAAAACCATCATAAGATCATAGGTGTGGCACATTTAACCTGTGTACTAAATACAAAGGAAGACATAAAAAATATCCTGGATGATATAAAATCTAGAAACATATGCAATATCCTTGCATTAAGAGGAGATCCTCCTCAGGAATTCCCCAATTGGGTACCCGGAGAAAATAATTTTCAATATAGTTATCAGTTATGTCAATTTATACGACAAGAGTATGGTAATTTTTTTTCAATCGGCGTTGCAGGGTTCCCTGAAGGACATATATCATGCCATGACAGGGAATTGGATGCAAAATACCTTAAAATAAAAATAGATAGCGGTGCTGATTTTGTGATTACACAACTATTTTTCGATAATCGGGATTATTTTGAATACGTACAGCGACTTAAAAAAATAGGAGTAACCGTACGTGTTATACCTGGAATACTGCCAATAACTAATTATCAAAATCTATTAAAATTCTGTTCTATGTGCGGTGCAAGTATCCCTGAAGAAGTAAAAAACATCTTTGAGCCCCTTAAAGACAACGCTGAGGCAACCCTTCAAGAAGGAATAAAGTTTGCGATACGTCAATGTAAAGATTTATTAAAAAACGGGGCAGCCGGGATACATTTCTACACTTTAAACAAGATATCTCCTGTATTTGAAATACTTTCTGAGATAAAGAAACAAAACTAACAAAAAATATAATTATTGTTTTGTGTTTTCTTTAAAATAAGTCATATAATCTTTTGGAATATCGTTTTCTACCGCCTTGACAATACCTTCTTTATCTATAAAGACAAAAGTTGGTATACCTAATATATTATACTTATCGCTGACAAAGTTATTATGATCTAATAAAATATCAAAATCTAATCCCCTCCTTTCTGCGTATGCCTTGACTGCCCGCATGCTTTCACCACCGTCTATAAGTATCATATATACCCCATTATGCTCAAATTCTTTCTTTCTTGCCTTAACCTCACCAATGGCCTCACGACAATGTGGACACCATGTTGTCCAAAAAAATAATATAACGTTTTTCCCCTTTCTTATCTTTTCTAAATCAACCAAATCTCCCTTCAAAGAAGTCAAAACAAAATCTGGAGCCTTCTTCCCAATAATAGGATTTTTAAAAAGAAATAATACCTGTGCAGATACAGAAGAATATACAACAGAAGTTAATAAAAAAACCATTAACCATAACTTTAATAATCTTTTCATAATAATCTCCCTGTCTGTATTAAAAAATATTCTCCAAAACCTAATAGGACAGCTCCACAGAGACGTTTAATGAATCCCATCCACACCCCTGCCCTTGGCATATAATTTAAAATACTAGTGAATGTTCCCACTAATATTAAAGAAAAACCCACTCCATAGGAAAATACAAACATAAGACTTATTCCATACCATATATTATGTCTTGAAGCAATATACATCAACAACGCACCTAATATAGGGACAGAACACGCACCAACTATCATTCCCGCAGTCATACCAAATAAAATAACACTAAAAATACCTTTACGATGTAATTTAATATTGCCTTTACCTATGTTTAACGTAGGGAATTTTATAATATCAAACATTACAAACGCAAAAAAAATTAAAACATTTGCGTTTATAATATAAACAATAGGACTATTTTGTAACTGCCCAAACACCTTCCCTGTCAACGCCGCAACTACTGCCATGGAACAATAACTTACTGATAGCCCAAATACATATAATAAAGAAAGAATAAATCCCTTAAACATTGTTCCATTTGTATTCATGCCTGCAATAAAACTGGCAGTAATAGGCATTACAGGATAAAGACAAGGGGTAAAACTCATCATTACCCCAGCAAAAAAAACACTAAAATAACTCAAGATTCCTGATGGTAAATTCATATATATCTTCTATTTTTCAATTTTTTTATTGTTATAAAAAGGAACCTTATTTATAGGAAAATTTATCTTACTATAAAAAAAGGGAGATTTCCATCCTAATCTTGTTATAAAATTTTCAATCCTATCTATCCATTTAATAAAGACAAATTATACCATTAGCGGTTGAAAGGCTATCGCTCAGATGATATTATAATTTTATGTTCCAATATTTTCTCGATGGTATATGCAATCTAATCTATCCAAACTCTTGCTTACTATGTAGACAGTATATTTTAAATGACAGAAAAGATAGTATAATATGTACTAATTGTTTCGCGCAGATAAAATTTAATGTTCCCCCGTTTTGTCCAAAATGTTCAAGACATATAGCATCTGATTTAAAAGGAATAAGATGTAAAGAATGTATGTACAGATATCCAGCATTTGACTTTGCATGGGCAGCATGTTGTTATAATAACACTATACGGGAACTAATACATTTATTTAAATATAAGCAAAAGACTGCATTACGTAAGCTATTTTCTAATCTTATCATTTCCTTTATAAAGGAATATAACCTTGATATAGCACAGTTTAACGTAATTGTTCCTATTCCTTTATTTTCCACAAAACTGCGCGAGAGAGGATATAATCAATCACTATTAATAGCAAAAATATTATCTGATCAGTTTAAGATACCTGTTCTGGATAATAATCTTGTTCGTGTTAAAAATACTAAAAGCCAATCTCTGTTGGATCGAAAAGAACGCTGGACAAATATAAAAGGGGCTTTTAAAATAAAAAATCCTCTTATTTTTTCTGATAAAAGGATATTATTGATAGATGATTTGCTTACCACAGGCGCAACTACATCTGAGGCAGCAAACGTATTAAAAGATAATGGAGCAGAAATAGTAGGGGTATTAACTCTTGCTGTTACATAATAATATCTCGTATTCAAAAATATTTTAATAACCCATAATTATGAGAATTATACGAAATTATATATTAACAGAGTGTATACTGCCTTTTTTCTTATCCCTAGGAATATTAACCTGTGTATTTCTATTAGGTAACCTTGTTCAGTTAACCAACCTTGTTGTTAATAAAGGGGTAAGCCTTACAATAATAGGAAGGGTGTTTGTTCTATATATCCCTGTATTGCTTGGATATACTTTGCCCATAGCCTGTCTTATTAGTGTAGTTATAACATTCAGCAGACTATCTGCCGATAACGAGATAGTTGCTATGCGCGCTTGTGGAATACATCTAAATAAACTGCTCTATCCAGTAATAAGTTTAGGTATAATATTAAGTCTGTTTCTTATTATCTTGAATGAAAAAATTATCCCTTATGCCCATTATAAACAAAGAAGCTTATTAAAAAATTTGGGTGTACAAAATCCTACCGCCTTTCTTGAGCCAGGTATATTTATACATGCATTTAATAACTCTATATTATTTATTCATAAAATACATGATAATAAAATGTATAATATAAACATCTATCAACCTCAAAAAGACGGACATACCCGTACAATATTCGCTGAAAGAGGAGAATTTGCCCCCGTGCCAGGTAAAGATCAGATAAAATTAAAACTTATAAATGGCTGTGCTGATGAACCTAATATTAATGGTAATAAAGGCAATTTTTATAAATTAAATTTTAATACATATTTCATTACTCTGGACCTCACAAAAAAGAAAAATAAGATAGATAAAAAGCCCAAAAGTATGACATTAAAAGAATTACGTAAAGAAATAAATAAATTGGAAATGTTTTTAGTGGATACATCTCAACTTCGCACAGAATACTATAGAAAGATAACATGGTCATTCTCAGCATTTGTATTTGTTTTACTAGGATTTCCTTTAGCAGTTATCACCAACAAAAGAGAACGATCTGCCAATGTGGTAGTTGCAGTTATATGCGCTCTTTGTTATTATTTATTATCATTGGGTTGTCAGGCCTTAAGCCTGCAAAAGATTGCCTCACCAGCATTAATCATGTGGGTACCAAATGTTACGTTTTTAATTATATCATTAATACTAATTAGAAAATGCGTATCTTAGACAAATATATTAATAATTCCATAATCAAGATATTTATCTCAACTCTGTTTATTTTTTGCTTCTTATATATCTTTATTGATATAACCTCTACTTTAGATGAGATAATAGACAGGAAAATACCAATCAAAATACTAGTCCAATATTATATTTATTTTCTGCCTATTATTATAAGTCAAATAACACCTGCAGCCTGTTTAATAGCAGTAATATTTACTTTCAGCGGGCTCAATAATAAAAACGAGATCATTGCCCTTCGATCAAGTGGACTAAACTTTTGGCAGATTACAAAACCTGCTCTTATATTTGGAATATTGGTATCTGTATTAGTATTCTGGCTTAATGAGAAATATGTCCCCAAAGCTACATTAATCACCCAAAAAATACGCAATGAAAATATGATACTCAAGGCTGACCGTATATTAAAAAAACAGGAGATTAAAGACCTTACCTTCTATGGATATGGGAATCGTATATATTATATTGCATTATACAACCCCAAAACATATGATCTTAAAGGTATTGATATCAGTGAATTTGATAAAAATCAACATATAAAAAAAAGAATAACAGCCTTAAAAGGTATATGGACAGGTATTGCATGGAAGTTCTTCAACTGTAATATAGAATTATATAATCCAGAAAAAAGTAATATGCCTATAAAAGTAAAAGTCTATAAAGAAAAATTAATGAAAATAAAAGAAACCCCTCAAGATTTCGTAAAACAAAGACTCAATGTGTCTGCAATGAATTTAAAACAACTCAGGGAATTTATTGAAAAATTCTCTAAAAGTGGTGCAACAAGGGCAATAAACGAACGTATGGTAGATTATTATCATAAAATATCATATCCTTTTGCAAGTTTTTTTGTAGTGCTAATAAGCCTACCTTTTTCTATAATGATAAAAAGTAGAAAACATGCTAATCTAACCTCTCTTTTCATAGCTGTATGTATAGGATTCTTATTCTATGTAACAGATGCACTATCTATAGCTTTTGGAAAAGGCGGTGTATTCCCTCCTCTTCTTGCTGCATGGATAGCACCTTTATTATTCACCGGCATAGCCATTATACTTATAGAATCCCAACCGTAAAAAAGCTAAATCTTAACATCGTTACAAAAATTCTATTTTATAATCACTTATCTCAATTTCTGGATACCTATCTATAAAAGCAATAATATTTTGCAGGCAACTGTCAACATAACGCTTATCATTTCCTATCATGCATATTGCAAGTACTGCTATCTGCCATTTATCATAACAATCTATCTCTGCAATGGAAACATTAAATCTATCTTTAAGCTTATCTTTCGTTCCCTTTATAAGCATGCGTTTCTGTTTCAAAGACTGAGCCATACCTATAAAAAGACGTATATATAAAATACCAATATGATGAGTAGCTATATCTTCTATCATATCTTTATAATATATAACTAATAAAATTAGTCATTTTGCTTACGTTTATGTTCCTTGGCCTCCTTATATTTTATATATTTTTCCCTCATTCTTTTCAATCTAGCTGCCTTACACGGATGCTTTCTTAAAAATTCTTTTCGTTTTTCTCGTCTCTTAGCATAATCAGGATGCCTTCTAATCCAACGATTATATCTCCTCACAACCCGTGCTATCCTTCTATATGCCTTTATCAATTTCCTATCACTACACAACCGTTTTGCAATAACAGGATGTTTTAGCAACCATCCTGTATTTGAATAAAGTGCATATGCTACCCTTGGATGAGAATGGAGCCATTTCTTATCATTATAAAGCCTTGCTGCCACTTTAGAATGTTTTTCTAGCCATTTTCCACTAAAGAATAATCTTCGCACCAACCTAGGATGTTCTCTAAGATAATTTACATCATCATCCTTAACTCTATCTCTTGCAACTACAATGGATGAAGTCAATAAAAACATAAGAACAAACAACATCTGTAACCCTGCTCTTCTATTCTTCATACTCTATCTCCCATCCATTTTAATTTTTGTTAGTTAGTCTTAACAGCCTATCTTCTGCCTCCATGAAAAGTGCCCCTACCACCAAATGATGATATACCCCCCGAGCTGGCACCCATCCCAAATCTTCCTCTATCTATCTGCCTAAACATCTGCCTTATCTTTTCTCTTTTAGTTTCATCCATATTCCTCCACAATCTTTCTTTCTTTCGTAAACGTTTTCTTTTCTCCGCAGACATACGTTTAAAACGCCGATATCTCTGTCGTATCTTTTGTTTTTTCTTTTCATCAAGAGCCTCCCATCTCTTATATGCCTTACGTAATTGTTTCCTACGTTTCTCGCTAAGACGTTTATATCGAAACCAATTCCTACGTATCCTACGCTTATCTTCATTCGACATTTGCTTATATTTACGAAACCTCTCTTTTATAATCTTTTTCCTTTCCGGAGAAAGTCCTTCCCATATTTTAAGTCTCTCCCGCAACAGTTCCTTCTGTTTGGGGCTCAATTTCTCCCACTTCTTATACGCCTCACTTTTCTTTAATTGCTCCTCTTCTGATGTATCTGTGGCAGAACCCAATAACCCTTTTGCAGCATATACTGTTCTAACCGGATATAATGTCACCAAAATATATAACCCCAAAAATATTATCATATTCTTTTTTAATATCTCTCTACTCATATTATTCTCCTTTATATACCCTTTTATCTATAACATCCAAATCTTTTAATAAATCAGGATCTTCTTCTAAGAAATTTAATATTTCCAATAACTCTAAATTTTTTATTACCTCCACATCTTCCTTCGATAAAATCTCTCCTCTCTGAGTAGGCTTCTTTTTTTCTTTTGCACAAATTCCATCGTAAACTACTATATATTCCATTAAAAAAAACACCAAAAAAGCTAATATCCAACTAGCTACCTTCATTAAATTTCCTTTCTTTGAAATGTATTCTCTCTTCTTATCTGAATTTTACCTTTTTTTTACAACTCAAACAAGGTTGAATTACAAAATAAAAAATAAAGATAATAAATCACACATTTGAAAAATCTAGCTTTTCAAGGATATCCATATCTTCTAATAAATCTAAATGTGCAATAAGGTCATAATTTTCAACCAAATCAATATTATCTAACATATCAATATCAATCCCCTCTTTATTTAACTGAGAAATCACAGCATCATCACTCCCATTACGATAACTGTATAAATATAAAGAACCTGTTGCTATAATTATGATTACAAGTGTCACTACTGTTACAGGAAATAAGTTAACACGATATGGAATACCCAAGATATATTTTATCTTCCTTAAAATCCTCTCATACCATGTTTCTGACAAAGATAACCTTGTCCAAAAACGAGATATATAGCCTGGTTCAGGTTTAATCCCTTCCCATAATGATAATACATTCCATATCTTCTTATCTGCCTCAAACTGTTTATGACATTCAATACATCCCTTAATATGCATAGATATAGCATCTCGCTGTTTATCAGGCAGACTATCTTCTAGATAAGCAGGTATTAACTGTTTCACCTCATCACAATTCATCTATCAGTCCTCCTATTTATTTTAACACACAACATCAGTAAAAGTTTCGCTACATTATTAGGATTCCCCTTTCCAATATGAACTCAAAGTATTTCTTAGGTTCTCTCTTGCCCTGCTTAATAATGACTTAACTGCAGAAACTGATATCCCCATAGTAGAAGCTATTTCTTCATAAGAAAAATTCTCATATCTTCGTAAAATAACTGCAATTCTTTGATTTTTAGGTAATAAAGATATAGCAGTTCTAATTACATCTGTGATTTCTTCCCTTCTAAGATTATGATCCGCTGGCTCAGCATTATCATTCATAACATATGTATAGCCATTCAAATCCTCGTAAATAGAAGCATCAAGAGATAGTGCGCTGTTATTATTACGCCTAACTTCATTAAGACTTATGTTCCTTGCTATCGTATACAACCATGTTCGAAATTTTGCTTTAGGGATATATCTGTTCCCACTATTGTATACCTTAATAAAAACCTCCTGGGTAAGTTCCTCCGCTATATCTCTGTTGTTGGTAAATCTATAAATAAAATTCATAACACGGGAGAAATACTTTTTCATAAGATGCTCAAATGCAAATTTATTTCCTTTACTAAATTCTATCATTAGCAATGTATCTGGGTCATCCAAATATGTATCGGAAGATAATTTTTTTAATGGAGTAGATCTTTTTTTTGAAAAAAGGGAATGGATATTCATAATTATCTTTATTATATTTTTGGAAGGGAACCTGCGTAAAAATATATTTTTACTTTCTTTTCTATATTATATCCTTAGAAACTAAATTTTGTTGTCTAACAAATTCCTGTATACGATATCTCTCTACACATAAAAATGCCTTAATACGAGATATATCACCATTAGAAAGCAAAGAAGGGACGAATGTCGTCCTGAATTCATAATCAAGACCTGACTTTTTAATAATATCAATACTTCTTTTTATCTTATCAATATCTACTTTTACTCCGGCAAGTGTATTATACTTTTCAAATGGGGCCTTTACATCCATAGCTATAAAATCAACAAGACTACGATGTATACTCTCTTCCAATAAATCAGGGTTAGCACCGTTGGTATCAAGTTTTATAAAATAACCCATATCTCTTATTTGACGTAAGAAAGGGATAAGTTCTTCCTGTACAGTAGGCTCTCCTCCTGTAATTACCACACCCTCTAACTTACCACACCGTCTTTTCAGAAAATCAAGTATTTCTCCCTCTCTAATACATAGAGAAAATTTCTCCGGCAGGACAAGTTCTGGATTATGACAAAAAGGACAACGAAAATTACATCCCTGCGTAAAGATAACTGCTGAGACCTTGCCAGGATAATCAATAACTGAGGTTTTGATTAAACCGCCTATCTGAAGCATGCTCCTTCTCCTTAACCCTTCGTCTCTAATGCATACTATTTCATATACGAATTAGGGGAAGATATCTTCCCCTAATTCGTATTAATAATTTTTTAAGGATATATCATATCAAACACCTGTTGTTGCAAGGCCTCCTTTAGGCTCTGAGTTTTTTAATCTATAAGTCTTTCTTTTGTGAAATTCCTCTTGTTTGCCATTATTCCATTGCTGAACTGGCCTTAAATATCCAACAACTCGTGAATATACCTCACACTGGCTTTCACAACGATCACAAAATTTATGTTCACCAGCTACATATCCACAATTCGGACATATACTAAAAGTTGGAGTAATAGTGAAATATGGAAGCCTGTATCTTTCACATATTATACGAATAAGAGATTTTAACCCTGCCGGATCTTCTATCTTCTCTCCTACAAATCCATGAAATACCGTCCCTCCTGTATAACGCGCCTGTAAAGGATCCTGTATATCCAGGACTTCAAATATATCATCCGAAAAGTTTACTGGTAGATGAGTGGAATTTGTATAAAATGGTTCAGCACCATTACGAAAATCCATTTCATTTGCACATATAATATCTGGACAAACTTGTTTATCTATCTTAGCCAACCGATATGAGGCACCTTCCGCAGGGGTTGCCTCCAAATTATATATATGTCCTGTTTCTTCTTGTATCTCAACAAGTCTATTTCTAATGTAATCAAGGACCTTTGCCGCAAACTCCCGACCTTTTTGGGTTGATATATCTTCTCCAAAGAGGTTCAAACATGCCTCATTCATACCGATTAATCCTATAGTAGAAAAATGATTACTCCAATACTGGCCAGTTCTCTTTTTAATATTTCTTAAAAAGAACTTCATATAAGGATATAGATTATCTTCAGAGAATTTCTCTAATACCTTTCGTTTGATCTCAAGACTCTCCTTCGCAAGCTGTATCTTTTCTTCTAATTTTTGAAAGAAATCCTCCTCACTATCAGCAAGAAAACCTATTCTTGGCATATTTATTGTAACCACACCTATTGACCCGGTTAAAGGAGACGCACCAAAGAGTCCCCCCCCTCTTTTTCTTAATTCTCTATTGTCTATACGCAACCTGCAACACATGCTTCTAGCATCTTCAGGGGACATATCAGAATTAATAAAATTAGAAAAATACGGTATACCATATTTTGCAGTAACCTCCCAAAGTTTCTCTAACGCAGGATTGTCCCAGTCAAAGTCATGAGTAATATTATAGGTTGGTATAGGAAATGTAAATACTCTGCCTTTTGCATCTCCCTCACCCATTACCTCCAAGAATGCCTTATTGAGCATATCCATCTCTTTCTGAAATTCCTTATAGGTCTTATCTTGTATCTGGCCTCCTATCACAACCCCTTGATCTGCAAAATAATCCGGAACTACCACATCCATTGTGATATTAGTAAATGGTGTCTGGAATCCTACACGTGTAGGAACATTAATGTTAAATACAAACTCCTGTAAAGCCTGTTTTACTTCTTCATAACTAAGATTGTCATAATATATAAAAGGGGCAAGCAGTGTATCGAAATTAGAAAATGCCTGTGCACCTGATGCCTCTCCCTGCAAGGTATAGAAAAAATTGACCACCTGCCCTAAAGCACTTCTCAAATGTCTTGCTGGCCTAGATTCCATCTTGCCTGAAGCACCTTTAAAACCACTGGTGAGTAAATCCATAAGATCCCATCCAACACAATAAACACTTATTAATCCCAAATCATGTATATGAAAATCCCCTTTTTGATGTGCTTCTTTTATTTTAGGAGGGTATATTTTATTAAGCCAATAAACTTTACTTATCTCTGAAGAAACATATTGATTTAATCCTTGAAGGGAGAATGCCATATTACTGTTTTCATTAACTTTCCAGTCTAATTTACAAAGATACTGTTCAACAAGGTTAACATTACTTCTAGAACTTATCTCTCTAATCTTCGCATGTTGATCCCGATATATAATATAAGCCTTGGCAGTTTTCTTATAGGTAGAAGATAAAAGAACTTCTTCTACTATATCTTGTATCTCCTCAACCGTAGGATATCTATCCGTAAACAACTGCTGGGCAAGGTTTAACACCCGCAATGCCAATTTCTTTGCCATAACCTCAGAAAACTCGCCTGAAGCCTCTCCTGCCCGCTGGATTGCCCTAATTATCTTCCGGGAGTCAAAATCTTCTTCTTTGCCATTTCTTTTGATAATCCTTGTTAAAACTTCTGTTACTTTCATAAAACCCCCCTCCCTTTCTTCTCAAAAATTATATTTAATTAAAAAGACTTAAAACTTTTTCTCTATATTCAATATACACACTATATATTGTGTGTCAAGTATTTTTTAATACAATATATAGTATCAAATTATCTTTTTCTCTTAAGAAACATCAAATAAACCATGCCTTTTAGTAGTATCCTCAATATTTAATGCCTTCACCTTTTTTTTCTCTACATCATAAACTGATATCACTGGCATTCCTTTAAAATAACCTCTTATTACATCCATTTGCTCTCGTGTCAAAGCTGATACAGCTGATGGCCTCAATGGTGTATTTAATTGAATCTCATCGGGCTTAAGCATCCTAACAATATCCGAGATATCTTTTGCATACCTCTGGTTTTGCTCTATAAACATTATCTGCAATGCTAATCTTCCTGAAAAGTCCTTTTTAAACAGTTCAATCCCCTTAATAATAGAATCAAATCTTATACCCTCAGCTGGATGATTAACCGACTCCATCAACTCCTGGTTGCATACATCCAGCTTTGCCAGGACACAGTCGGACAAACATAAATCTTGCCGAACATCAGCATATTCCAAAAATGAAGAATTCGTTATAACTGCGATCTTCGCAGCTCCTATAACCTTTCTAAGACCCCTTATCATCTCTCCTAAATTAGAAGCAAGGCATGGCTCTCCTGCACCAGAAAAGGTATAGTAATCTATATTATTAGATGTATTATCAGAGAAGGCTGTTATCTCCTCCAAGATATCTCTAACAGGGACAAATTCTTGTCTTTTTAAAAAAAATTGTCTAGTGGGACCGAGTTGACAATATCTACAATCAAAGTTACATATCTTTTGATGATTTTTCGTTTTATATACCCCCTTATTATCACATGAAAAATAGATAGGATCTATCCCTAATGACACACCTAATCTCCATGAATATACAGGACCAAATATATATTTAAACCTTCTTCCTATCATAGTGATACTCTTCACATAAGTAATAAGAAAGAAAGGGCGCTCTTAAAAACAATTCCAATCCGTGGCAGTTATTGATAAAGGAGGACCCCAACATTCAAAATAGTTTACTAGCTGCAATGAAAATTCTGACATAATTACATATTAGGAAGGATACAACAAAATATGAGTTATATTATAGTGCTTATAGATAATATTTCCAGTAAAAATTATTCAAATTTCAACAGATTGGCAGGAGAATTACTAAAAAATCCGTTCTCTATCTATATACCTTCCTATCTATTGATTTTCTTTTTCCCTCTATATAAAAGTTTCCATGGATGCAATTTCAGATCATATGTCATTTCCTCCAGATTCTGCGCAGCAGCATTAAGATTTTCTAATATATCATCAACATTATCTTTATTTGTCCTTAATCTATTCTCGATGTTATCTGTTATCAAGGATATATTCCGTGTAGTATCATTAATATTTGCCAATATTTCATCAATAGTCTTACTATTATTTTTTAACCTTTCATTTATATTCTCTGTAATCTCCTTTAATTGAGTAGCTATATGTTTACCATCCCTTAACAAGCCTTCAAAATCAGGAGGCTCTTCTCCTATAATGATATCACCTGATTTAAGATATCCTGAGTCTTTTTTTGATGATATAAGTCCTATATATTTCTCCCCCATAAAACCCAAATTTTTAACAAAAGCCTTAATTCCTTTATGAAGTCTGATTCCATCTTTTATCCACAACGTTACTTCTATTAATGTTCTATCTTTTGTTTCTCGAATTGCAATATCTTTAACAATGCCTATCTCAAATCCATTAAACATAACAGGAGAGTTTAAAGCTATGCCATCAATATTCTTAAAGTAAACCCTTACAGTATAACCATTTCCCAAAAAACGAAAGTCCCCTGCTTTGATAGTCAAAAATACTAAGAATACAATAGCAACCACCACCATTAATCCTACTTTAACTTCATTACTAATCTTCATACATATAACTCCTTTTTATCTCCTCTTTCCTTTCTAAAAATTAAAGATATGTTAAAGATAACATTAAATTATTATTTAAAAAGATTACCCTATACACTAACTCCATTATCTTAAAATTATTAATCATAACAGACCCACTTAACCTAATATTACTAAAGCTTAATAGGTCCTCTCACCTTACCATTTATAAATTGTTGAACTATCTCATTACCCGAATTTCTTATCTGCTCTCTATTCCCCACCTCTAATATCCTACCATTGTAAATCATAGCCACCCTATCTGCTATACGAAATACACTTTCCATATTATGGGTTACTACAACTGATGTAATGTTAAGTCTGCGAGCCAAGTCTACTATTAATGCATCTATAACTGCACATACAATAGGATCTAGGCCTGCTGTAGGTTCATCATAGAATATAACCGAAGGATCCATTGCTATTGCCCTTGCTATACCAACTCGTTTCCTCATCCCACCAGAAAGTTCATTGGGAAAGTATTCTTCAAATCCCCGCAATCCAACTAAATCCAATTTCATACGAGCTATCATGCTAATAATCTTTGGACTCAACCGTGTGTGTTCTTTTAACGGGAGACTTACATTCTCCTCTACTGTAAGAAAATCCAACAACGCGGCAGATTGAAAACTCATTCCAAATGATTGTCTTATTTTTTCTGCCTCTATTCTATTTAAATTATTGATATCCCTCCCCAAAAAACATACTCTACCGATATCTGGTTTTATTGCCCCTGTCATAATCCTCAACAATGTACTTTTTCCACTACCCGAGCCTCCCATAATTACAAAAATCTCTCCCTTATATATATCTAAATTGATATCTTCTAGGACCTTCCTTCCATGAAAAGACTTACTCACACCTTCTATTGAAATCGCTACCTTATCTGCACTATCTTTCTTATTCTTTATACAATCACCTTTTTTCATACTTCCGATAAGCTTGTCTTTCATATTTAACTTATAATTTAATTTTTAAATAGACTAATATTAAACCCCTGAGAAAAAGTATAAGCCTGTTAAAATACAATCAGCTGCTATTATCAGTATAAAACTAATAACCACACTATCTGTTGTTGATTTACCAACACCTACCGCCCCGCCCTCTGTATTTAAACCATGATACGCACCTACCATTGTTATAATAATAGCAAATACAAACGACTTGGACAGACCTGTATAAATATCCTTAAGACTTAAAAATTTCATGGCAGTGTGTATATATAACCCTGAGTTTATTCCTAAATTAGTTACACCTATAATATATCCGCCCAAAAGTCCCCCTGCGTCTCCTATTACAGTAAGAGTAGGAAGCATAAAAAAAAGGGATATTAATTTAGGTACTACTAAATATCTAACCGGACTTATACCCATTGTTTCTAACGCCTCTATCTGTTCATTTACCTTCATTGAACCTATCTCTGCAGTAATAGCCGCACCTATCCTGCCTGCAATAACCAAAGCTGTTAATACGGGACCCAATTCTCGACAGATAGATATACTTACCAGACTGGCAACATAAATTAATCCTCCCATTTTCTGCAGCTGTATCGCAGACTGCATTGCCAATACCACTCCAGTAAAAAATATAACAAAAAATACTATAATAAGGGAGTTAACCCCCATAAATACCATCTGTTCGGACACAGCCTTCCAATCTATAGGTTTTTTACGAAACGGACATATGACAATCCAACGAATAGTCTCAGCTAACAAAAGCAAAAAACCTATAAACATACATACATTTCTTATGACACCAGCTCCTATCTTTTCCAATACCGTTAACATACTCACTCACACCTTTTAATCAAATTATTATTACCTTTATTCTGCCTTTGATTCTATAACTTTTATCGTATCTAAAAGTTTGTCTATATTAATCGGTTTTGTCAGATATGCATCCGCTCCCATCTCAAAACCTGTTTTTATATCTTCTATTTCATTTCTTGATGTCAACAATATGATTGCAACATTTTTCCCTTTTTCGTCTGCCTTAAGTAGTCTACAAAAATTATAACCATTGATAATAGGCATCATCACATCTAATATAACTAAGTCAGGCAATGTATCCATTGCTATCTGCAAACCATCAGTTGCTTCTGTAACAGCTGAGACCTCATATCCATTAGCCTTAAGCCGAGCTTCTAACATCTTTACCATTACAGGGTCATCATCAACTATTAATACTTTCTTTATCTTATTTGTTTTCGGCATAATAGATACTCTGCCTCCTTCCAATAAAAAAATTGTTAATTAAATTTTTGTTTATCTCATTTATCAGACTTCTTTTCTGTATTAACATTTTTTCCCTTCAAGACCTTATATACTGCCTTTCCCTTTTTAACACCTATCTCTACTCCTTTCTTTATCTTCTCTACAACCTCTTCCACTACATCCTCTACTGCAGGTGCCTTTTCTTCTACATATTTTTTTACTATTGGTGCCTTCTGTCTAACATTTTGCTTAACCTCCTTAGTATGCCTACCTAAATAAAATCCAACCGCGCCTGCCATAAAAAGTATTATTAAAAACCATAAACATCCTGTTTTCCCTTCCCTTCCTTCCATCATATCCACCTCCTTTTACTTAAGCTGATACCAATCAATATAATAATTATTTATAATTAACATTTTACCCTTACCATCATTATCAGAATATTTTTAAGGCAATCTGTGTGCCATCTGGCATCTCATCGTCTTTATTCTTTTTTAAATATATTGCCTTCTTAAAAAAACGTAAAGCGAGATTATCTTCATTTAAAGACTTAAGGGATAAACCGTAATAATAATAGGCATCTGCAAAATTAGGTCTTTTTTTAATACATTCCTCCAAAAAAGACATAGCATCTTTATACTTTCCAGTATGAAAAGATGCTAACCCCGCATAATAATAATAAAAACCCTTCTCATCTAATCCTTCTTTTATCGCTGCAACAGTATATCTTACAAGCTCATAATATTTCTTCTGATAATACCTGCTTAAAACCAATAGCATAAAACTATCCTTATATGCAATCATCTGCCTTAAAAAAGGATTAATATGTTTTCCTGCACAGCTTGCATAAATCTGAGTAAATATCCTAGAAGATGAGATTACTTTCATATTAATCTCTGGGATAGTATCTATTGCATGTTTAAACATATTTGATGCCTTTTCATATTCTCCCTTATGAAAATAAATTATCCCAAGATTATGATAAAACCAGATATAAACAGGATTTAACTTTATTGCTTTTTTATAGTAATATTCTGCCTTATCAATATCCCCCAAATAATAATAACAATATCCTAACATAGCATAAGAATCAGGATAAAAAACCTCTGCATGTAGTGAGGGGATATATTCATTAAGTTTATTATAAAAAAATACCGCTTTCTCAAGAACTGCTTTTGTAAAGTTATCATCCCGAACGACATGGCCATCCCCTATATTTAGTAAAAAACATAAATCTGGCCTTAATCTATCTAATACTTTTACTCGAGCGGAATAAATAACCTTGGAAGTATCAACTGAAACTATTACTATTACTATAGCACCAATATAAAATATTATATTTCTTTGAAATAGAGATTTAAAAAAGCTTAATCCAATCCTTAAAAAATTCTTCCTATGTGGATTAATTACTTGCATAAAAACCGTCCTTTAGACCAAAAAAGATAAGAGCAATAAACATTGCAAAAAATACACATAGTAAAAAATAATTCAAAAAATATTCTTCCCATGATCCGAATTTAAAATAAATTATATTCTCACCTGCTGGCAACCATATACCTTTAAATGCTATATCTGTTCTTAATACATCTACTGGCACCCCATTAATAAATGCCTTCCAGCCTCTACTATAGTTATCGCAATATAATAAAAACTTTTCTGTCTTAAAATCTGTCTTTATCTTTAAAGTATTTGCTGTATATTTTATCAAATGAAACCAACTATCCTCTTCTTGTATAATTATAGGACCATCAGATGGGATCATAGCATTTTCTCTTATTTCATCCTTTTTATAAGGAGGATAAATAAAGGCAATATCTTTATTTTCTTTAATAGCTTCTTCTATTTGTTTTGTCTCATCTTTATCTTGCACTGGAACAGTACGATTAAATATGTAAATCCTGTTACTTGCAAATCTCTTTACTATTTTAGGGTCAATGCTCGCAACTAACCTTCCATACCATTTAGTCGCATAATGAAGAGAGCCCGTTCTTGGATTTCTTTTGTAAAAAAAATCTTGATATGGTTCATCATATAAATACTCTATCTTCACACTGCTAGAATTTCTTGCCAGATAATGATATACCTCTATAGGTTGCAATACAATAAGTATCAACAGATAAAACAAAATTGGGATCGTTTTTCTAAGAAGACCTGTGATATATGATATAAAAAAAACCATACTAAGAGCTATTACGATATAAGAAGAAAATATCCCATGCCCGAACTTAAAAATCAATACTGCAAATATAAGGTGTAATACAACAATAAAAGACAATAACAAATATCTATCTCTTTTCCTCTCTAATTGCAAATTAAGAAATAACTTCATATTCTCTGCTGCAAATAATATAAATACTGGCAGCAGAACCCACCATAAAAAAAAATGAAGATTTCTAAAATATTTATAAAAAAAGATATGGTGGTATAAAAACTTATATATTGGGGCATATGGACAATGAAACAAATAGATCATTGAACTCAAAATAAACAGATAAAGAAGGAGTTTGTTCCCTTTAAGAAAGAGACCTAATAAAAGAATAATATAAACGAAAACAGGAACATACATAACTGCAAATTTAAATTTACGCAGATCATTAAATGCAGAGGAATACATTAAATCTTCTGTTATACCCCATCCAGCAATAGTGTTGTATCCTACTTCTATGCTGTTGTGTGCCCGAATTCCATTGCTCCTTGAAGGAAGAACAAACTCTGATTGCGATGATGCCTTAAAAAGCCTAATCCCAGGGATAAGGGATAAACAAAAGGCAATCAAACATATACAAACTAAAATCTTATTACTCTTTATGAAAGCAACACTATTTAAACATATATCTTTACATCTTAAAGGATAGACTCCAATAAATACCAACATAGAGATAATGACTATAGTAATAAAATAAAAAGGAAGATAGGTAGTAAAGATTATCATCACGGTAAAAATCATACCTATAAAAAAACTCCTGCATGGAGTTTGAAAAAAGGATATTATAAAAAAGAAGAACCATACCATAGGAACAAATTCAAAGATGATAAAAGAATCAAATGGTCTGGTGGCAAGAGAAGAAAACATTAAAAGCAAATATGCAACAAAGGCTGCCAGTTTATCCTGCAAGATACGTTTTGCCAACAAATAAAATCCTATCATACCGAGGTAATAATAAAGAGAAAGAAATAGTAAATAAGCTAAATGATGAGATAGTCCTAATTTCCTAAAAAGAATAATCAAAAAAAAGAAAGGATTAAAAGCCCCAAACCTCCTTAGAAAAAATTCATTCGGTGCACCACAATTCCATGCAGGGTCCCAAAGAGGGTAAATTCCCTGCATCATATTATCAATAAAAAACTTAATATGATTATAATAGGAAATAGCATCACTCTGTAAAGGTAAGCGTCCAAAGACAAAATCCCTAAAACAAAATACCCAGACTACAAAGGAAAGAAAAAACAACAATCCAAAACCAAATTTTATATCTCTTTCCTTATTTAAAATAGAAGACTGTCCCATCAAGCCTTGCTCCTGAAAACTAAACTCAATATTCAGATAATAAATATAAAAAAAAAGTATAAACCTATCAATTCTTATGATTAAGTATACTGGCTATTATAGCCTTCTCATATAACTGTGCCATGGCCTGTTGCATAGCCATATACCGTTGCTGTATAACAGCTAATCGAGCCTGTCTTTGTGCAATCTGCTGAACAACAACAGCCCTATGCTGGAGGACAGCTTGCTCTATCGCCTTCTCAACTATACGTTGAAATACAGGCTGATACACAATTGGTCTTATGACTCTATCCATCATTGAATTTAATTCTTTCTGCATAAGTGTGCCTGTCTCTCCTTCTGATATTTTATCCATGGCATAATCCATACATTGATTATAGGCCTCACGTAATATATCTTCTACAGATGCATACTTTAATCCCTGATAAGCAGCTTCTTGTATTGCATAATAAGCTATTTGAGGAAAAACATTTATATCGGATTTTTTCATGGCCCTAGTCATAACCTCTCCTACAATATGAAGATATGACTGCATAACCTCCTGTCTAACATTTTCCTCTATAGCCTTTCTTAAATCTGTTTTTTCCCATCTTTTATTAGAGGAAACATATATACCTGCTTCTTCCGAGACAGCCATAATCACATCTATAGTAAATATATAAATAATAAGACTCAGAAGACCTTTGACAAAAAAAATAATCCTTTTTCTATATCTTTGATTAAAGAAAACATACATATCTCATTCCTTTTTTAAAGTAGATTAGATAAAGAATATATATTTATTATAAAGGCATGATAATAGACGTCAATAAAATACACCTTTAAAAATTATCTCACAAAGAACCTATATAAATAATATTAATCGTTGCCAGCATATCTATTGAATCATCTCTTTGTTTGATGTAAAATTGCATAAAATGAAAAGATATAATATTCTCACATCTATACTATATATCATTATCCTAATTGCGATTTATCATAATATTGTCTTATATAATAACCATAAGGACAGTCTTGAAGAATACAAACAAAATATATGCAAAGAGGTATTTCCTACTGCAGCGAATTGTGAGAAAAAAAATACACCTTTCCCTTACTATATCGCATATAAATCATCTAAAACGAAGACTCTCTCAGATATTAAAGGTTACGCCTTTATTACAACAGAACTTGCTCCAAAAATAAAAGGTTTTAGTGGACCAATAAAAATAATAGTTGGGATATCCCCTTCAGGTAAGATTCAAAATTTAAAAATACTGGAACAATCCGAAACACCTTCCTATGTAGGTAATCTTGATAAGTTTATAGTCCAATTCAAAGGGAAAAAAGCAACAGAACCACTACGATTGGGCATAGATATAGACGGAATTACCCATGCAACTGTTACAAGCAAGGCAATTACTTCCTCTATTAGAAAAGGGCTAAAAAAATTTTATAAAACTATTATTAAAGATAAAATCTTAAAAACTGGCGCAAAAGAAAAAAATGAATCCTTCAAATGGAATGAAATTATCATCCCTTTATTAATATTTACATTAGCAATATTAAGCCTATCTACAAAAAAACAATGGTTAAGATGGGCTGCCATGTCCCTAAGTCTTATCTATCTCGGGATACTTAAGGCTGCAATGTTGTCTATTGTGCATATAGCAAACATAATCTTGCTGAGAATACCTTCATTTACATATAGCCCTATATGGTATATGCTTATACCTTTATCTCTAATAATCATTTTAATAATTGGAAATATATATTGCGGAAGCGTATGTCCATTTGGTGTAATTCAGGAAATAATATATCGTTCAGCAAGAAAAATTAAAATAAAAACCCTAAAGATATCAACACACACAGAAGAAAAGGCTCAATACGTCAAATATATTATTCTATTTATCGCTTTAATCTCGGCAATAATAGCAAACACTAGTGATATCCTAAACTTTGAGGTATTTGTATTGTTCTTCACATCAAATGCTACCTTCATAGGATGGATATTAGTTGTATCAACATTACTAATCTCTGCATTCCATTTTAGATTCTGGTGTAAGTACATCTGTCCTACAGGCGCATTTAACAGTTTGATTGCAAGGTTAAGTTTTATAAAAATAAGGGCGAGTAAAGATATATGCAAAAATTGTATGCTATGTAAAAGAGTATGTGCATTCGATGCTATAAATTATAATGACAATAATATACCCATAATCGATTATGGCGAATGTAATCTGTGTGCAGAATGTCTAAGAAAATGTCAGGTTGGTGCACTTAAATTAAAAATAAGTCATATTACAAAGTCAAAAACAATACCATTAACAAAAAAATCTCATATAAAAAATCCACAAGATAGAATATTTGTCTTGATACTTATAATTATAATATTAATGATATTATGGTTATGGATAAAAAATATATCCTCCTTTATATTAACTCAGAAATCTACTGAAGATTACTATACATATACAGAGAACCCACAACCTATATCTAAATCTATATCAAATGATAAAATAAAAAAAATAAAACAAAGAATAAAGAAAGCAGGGATTAAGCCACAACCTGCAAAATACTGGAAAAAGCTTTAAAAAACATAAAATTAATTTAATGGTAAAATCTATGAACCGTTTGCTACAATGTCAATTATGTCCTAAGATGTGTAAACTTGCAGAGGGAGAACGTGGAGACTGCCGTGTACGTATCAACCTCAACGGAGAACTTAAAACCCTTGTATATGGTGATCCATGTGCAGCGCACGTCGATCCCATAGAAAAAAAACCTCTATATCATTTTAAACCTGCTAGTATGGCATTTTCTATTGCAACAGCAGGTTGTAACCTCCATTGTAAATACTGTCAAAATTGGCAAATATCCCAACGAGAACCAGAAGAAACCTACAATTATAATATGCCTCCAAAAACAGTTGTAGTTAAAACCATTTCATCCAGATGCATATCTATAGCATATACATATTCCGAACCCATAGTTTTCTATGAATATACCTTAGATACTTCCATACTAGCTCATAAATACGGAATATATAATGTAGTTGTTACCGCAGGATACATCAACCGTGAACCTCTTATAGAACTATGCAAATATATTGATGCAGCTAACGTTGACTTAAAAGGAATAACTGAAAAATTTTATAATAATATGTGTGATGCAACACTTAAACCTGTTCTAGAAGGTATCAAGACTATGATAAATCAAGGTGTATGGGTTGAGCTTACTAACCTTATTATCCCTACATGGAATGATAGTGAAAAAGACATTCGTTTATTATGTAAATGGATTACTGATAATATTGGTGTCGATGTCCCCCTACATTTCTCTAGGTTCTGGCCAATGCATAAACTAAAAAATCTACCCCCCACTCCTATAGAAACTTTAAATAACGCTGTAAAAATAGCGAAAAAAGAAGGAATCCACTATGTATATGTTGGTAATGTTCCCGGACATCCAGCAAATAATACATATTGCCCTAATGATGGCAAATTACTTATAGAACGTAGAGGATATGCTATATTACAAAATAATTTGAAAGATGGAAAGTGCAAATTCTGTGGAACAAAAATACCCGGGATATGGTAAAATACACATCAAAATAGGAGGATATGATTTATGATCAATAAACGTATAACCCGCAGAGAATTTCTAAAACTACTAGGAATTGGGATTATTGCTATTTTTATATTACCATTTAAATATTTCTTTAAAGATGAAGATACAACAAATACCCCTATAAAAAACAAAGAAGCAAAATATTACTCCCGTGCAGAGCATCTCGCGGGCTAATACAATATTAATACTCTATCTTCTTTTGCTACATAAGATTGTAAAATAAATTTCCTATTTGATATACAATAAAGGCAAAAACCCATGCCATGGCAATAGTTCCTAAAAAAAGGAATAACGTCCATTTAAGGTTCGAGGCTGTTTCACGATAAAATACAGATATAGCTGCTATACACGGTGGATAAATCATACAAAATATCAAAAAAGAAAAGGCCTTTAATGGATTCCAACTAGGATCATTACGTATTGCCTCCCTAAGGGCAGAATGATCAGAGCCCTCTTCTAAACTATACATCGTACCAAAGGTAGTTACAACGACTTCTTTGGCAGCAAGCCCTGATATTAAGGCTATACCTGCCCGCCAATCCAATCCTATAGGTCTCAAAATAGGTTCCATAACCCTTCCTAATTTACCTGCAATACTTTGTTTCAATTGTATAGAAGCAAAATTATCGCTGTTTTTAATCTCCTCTTTGTTTATCTCAGGAAAACTAAAACCAACCCAGACCAAAATAGAAATCAATAAAATAATAGTTGCAGCCTTTTTTAAATAAAGCCGTGCCCGTGTCCATACCTTCAACAATAATCCTTTTAACGTAGGAACTCTATACGGCGGAAGCTCCATAACAAAATATGCTGGGTCTCCTTTTAAAACGAATCTCTTTAAAACCCAAGCAGAACCAAAAGCAAGACCGACACTTATCGCATACATCAAAAACATAATATTAGTTTTATATGCTTCAGGGGAAAATGCACCAATAAAAAGTGCAAATATAGGAAGTTTTGCCCCACAAATCATAAAAGGAGTTACCAGCATAGTAATCAATCTATCTTTTTTGTTCTCTAATGTTCTTGCTGCCATAATTCCCGGCACCGCACATCCATTTGTTGATATCATCATAGGGACAAAAGACTTCCCATGTAAACCAAATTTATGCATAATTTTATCCATAATAAATGCTGCCCGTGCCATGTATCCGGAATCTTCAAAAAAGGCTATAGCAAAAAACATAAAAATAATTAAAGGAAAGAAACTTAATATACTCCCAATACCCCCTATAATCCCGTCAACAATAAAAGATTGAAATATCCCTTCCGGAATAAATTTTGTAGCCATAACTGAGATCCTGCCAAAAAATATTTCCAACCCTTTTATAACTGGTGCAGAAAAAGAAAAAGTAAATTTAAAGATAATATACATCACAAAAGCAAAAATAGGTAACCCTAAAAAACGGTTTAAAACAACCATATCAATTTTATCAGAAAAATCATGGTGTTCTTCTGGCGTCGAACGAATAACCTGCGTACATGCTCCAGATATAAAACCATATCGCCTATCTGCTATAACAACCTCAGGTTCATCTTCAAACAACTCTTTTAAATATCCTCTACTCTTTTCACTCTGTTGAAAAATATCATTACCCAATGGTAACCTCATTATAACATCTATGGCTAATGAATCTGCCTCAAGTAGTTTTACTGCAAGCCACTTAACAGGATATTTTTTCAAAAGCTGCGTCTCTTTTTTTAAAAAAGTTACAAGCTTATCCAATTCCTCTTGAATCTCTTCACCATATGGAATATGAACCTTATCTCGGGTATCTTTCACTTTAACAAGATTAACAATTGCATCTAAAAGTGCATACATCCCCTTGTTTTTGTTTCCCACTGTAGGGACAACAGGCACTTTTAAAAGCCTTGAAAGTTCATTATAGTCTATTTTCTGCCCCTTCTTTTCAACAATATCTATCATATTCATAGCAAGTATAACAGGAACATCTATCTCCACAAGCTGGGTAAACAAATATAAATTCCTTTCCAAATTCGATGCATCAACTATATGTAGAATAACATCTGGCCTTTGCTGAATTATAAAATTTCTTGTAACAGCCTCATCCTCTGAATATGCAGATAAACTATATGTCCCAGGAAGGTCAATAATAGTTATATTATACCCTTTATAGCTAACACGGCCTTCTTTACTCTCAACAGTTACACCTGGATAATTACCAACATGTTGAAAGGCACCTGTTAGGTTGTTAAATATGGTTGATTTACCTGAATTCGGGTTTCCAACCAAAGCAACCACTAATTCCCGTGGACTTCCCATCATATTTACTCCTTACACGTATTTTTTTTGCTAAACCATAACCAATAGCTAAAGTTACTCCCTTTATATTTAGTGTAACAGGCCCCATTCCTGAATTATGAACAACTTTTATTTCTTCTCCTGGCAGTAGACCTATTTCCACTAGACGTTTCTCAGCCCCAAACCCACCTTCTATACAAATAAAAATAACACTTTCTCCTGATGGGATATCAATAAGTCGTTCAATCACGATATAACCTCCACCAGAACATATCTTGCTTCTTCCTTACGTAAAGATAAATGATATCCCCTTACCTTAACTTCAATAGGGTCCCCCAATGGCGCTAACTTAATAACCTGAAGTTGAGATCCAGGAACAATACCCATATCAAGTAATTTCTTTCTTAAATGTCCACTTCCTTCTATCCTCTTTACCTTTGCGTGAGTAGATGGAGATAATTTGTTTAATAATGTTTCCATAATAATATATCCTTTTGAATTACTTTAGTTAGATTAATCTAACTTTTCTTAAAAAAATTTTTACTAATTAAAAAACTAAAAAGAATAAATTGTATATCCATAATATCTCCTTTCATCAATATGAAAATTATAAAATCCATAACTACTATTTGTTATCATCTTTAAAATATCTACGCATCTGATTTATGGCAGTTAATCTCCCATTTACTGCATCTTTTTGCAAAAATCTTAAAAATTTTGTCAATCTCAAAAATGTCTTCTCCCCTATAGAATGTTCTATAGAGCATGCCTCTTTTTCTGCCAATGTAGCATCTAACATCAAAAACTCTGTTAAAAAACGAAATAATATATCGTGTTTATTTCTTATTTCTGATGCTGCCTGTCCTCCTTCGTTAGTTAAATCTACATACCCATATCTCTCATGAATAACCAATCCTTGGTCTGATAAAAATTTTATAGCAGAGTTAACCGTAGGACTTTTAACATCAAGTTTACTTGCAATCTCTCCTACCCGTGCAAATCCCTTTTCTTTCTTTAGAGAGTATATTGCCTCAAGATAATCTTCCATTGTTGAGGTTAATTTGTTCATATTCTTAATTCAAGATTCCAATTCTTAGATTAATCTTATTTTGTTAGTGCATTCTAACAAATATTTCCTCTTTGTCAATAAAATTATAAAACTTAAAAAAACTATACTTTCTATCATCCATTAAAAATGATTCAAACTACACTATAAAAACTCACTTATCTATATTTTTCATATAAGGGATTCGAATATGGAACTTAGCACACAAATAATTTATTTCCTTTTCTATTTTTTTATTATCCCCTCCATATTTAAGCAAACCTATAAGATAATATATTTTATTGAATGCCCAATTTCGTGCGATATCCTCCCCACCTTGTTCAGCCTTATCAAGTTGAGCTACAATCATAAACTCATTTTGTTCACCTTTAAGGTCACCTAACAATTGTAAGGAAAATTTATTTTCATCTGTATATTTACCGTATAAAGAAAATTCTGTATTACGAAAAAAATCAGGTAATGATTTTGGATATATCTGGGATTCATCCAATCCACTTACATGATATCGTAAATGTAAAAGAAGGGGTGATTTTATTTTACTATATAATTCAATTATCTGCCTTTTTATCATATGTGTCCTATTAGTATACTCTGCCCATCCTCTATTTTTATATGCTATGAAATCAAGAAAATATCTATTAACTCCCATTCCTCCGCTCACAGTAAATATAGGTCGTCCTCCATTATCGAGCTTAGATATATCTCTTACTATCTTTGCTGCATTTGTTTCTCCTTCTGTAGGCCGACCATCGCTGAAGAAAATAATATAAGAAGGATCTATAATTTTTTTTATCTTAATACTTTGATAAAAGGCATTATATGCATTCGTCTTCTGTTTAACTATAAGGCTATCAACAAATAATTTAGCTTGCTCTATAGCTGTCTTACTTGCCTTTACAGAATGTGGTCGAAACCATAATATCTCCCTTTTAAATGCACCTATATTAAAATAATCTCCTTTATTTAAATTTTCCAAACAATATTTTAACCCTTCTTTAAACTGATTAAACCTTTCTCTTCCTATACTAGAAGAACAATCAATAAGAAAAACTACCTCTTTCGGCATTATTGGTAATTTTAACCCATCCTTTCCTACCCGGATACCAATCTTATAATATTTCTCGCCATCTGGAGCAACATATGTCATAAGATTACATATTAAATACTGTTTTAAGTCTGAGGGCTTCGTTTTCCTTTTTATAACAGAATGTCTAATATTCGATATTCCTTTGGTTGTAATCTTTTCGTTTGAAATTAATTCTTCATTTATCCCCTTAGGAGTAAACCCTGGCATCTTATCAAAAAAATCTCTGCTAGCGTTTACTTCTTTTGTTATATCAGGAGAAGAACTCGGGCCATCTTCGCCTATTATTGAAGAAACCTCTACCAACTCCTTACGGGTCTTACGCGCATCTTTTTTCCTAACATGTTTATAATTTCTTTGATCATTCACTAATTCCTCTAAAGATTCATCTTGATGGGATGAAGAAGGAGCGGGAACAAGGGTAGTAGGCGGAGCATTAAATATTAATTCATTCTTTGCTATATGCTCTGCCTCTGAGCTTACTTCCTTCTCTAATTTAGCCTCCTCTCTATTATCAGGTTTTACAAATTTCATAGTATTAATAGAAATAACTCCTCTATTTTTAACAACTTTCCTAGGAAGATCGACATTTATTTTGTTTATCCTAAATAATCGTCGAGAACGTAGGATATTGATATGTATACTGGGTATCTCTATATCCCTCATAGTCAAGAACAAGGATATATGTACTAAAACGGAAACTGTTATTGCAAAAAATATGTCTCTTTTATTATTCATAAATTATCCTGCACAAGCAACTTTAACCGCTGCTTGGCCTCTTCAGCTAAATCGCTTTGACTATACACATCAACAATCTCTTTATATACCTTAATTGCATCTTTTCTTTTCTTCAATTCTTCCAATATCCTTCCTGCTCTAAATAAAGCCTCCGGACAATAAATATCATCATTATATAAAACAGCGACTAACATATAAAATTTATACGCCTCTTCTATATTACCTCTTTCTTGCTCAAGATTGGCAATCTCAAATCTGGCCCTCATAGTTATAGTCGCATCATCAGGATACTCAACAATAGCAGTCTCAAACTCCTTTCTTGCATCGGAATATCTTTTTAATGCAGACAGACATAATCCTTTACCGATATAAGATGCTGCCGTATATACATTCGAAGTCCGTGATAATAATACTATATTATAATTTTTTATCGACTTCTGATATTCCTTCTTTTTCCGAAAAGCAAGTGCCTTAAAATAAGCTATCTCTATATTATCTTTTCCGTCTACATCTTTCTTCTGAGCCCTTTGTAGGACCTCCAACGCTTTATCTAAATGCTCTTCATTAACATATTTCTCAGCAAGCCATATATATACCTTAATATTTAAACCACGGCCATCAAACTCTGTAATAATCTTATCATATACGTCAGCAGCCAATTGTTCTTGCCCCTGATCTAAATATATCAATGCCATATTCTTTAATGATGATGCTATAAGATCTTTACTTGCCTTTGTAAAATCTATCTTTTTATAGTAGTCTAAGGCTTCCTCTTTATCTCCCTTTATCTGCAAGTCATATGCTAAAAGAAAATATATCTTATTTAACCTATTACTCTTAGGATACTTTAATATAAAGGACTTTAAGAGTCCTATTGCCTTATCATATTCTTTCAAATCTCCATATAAATTAGCCAGACGAAACATAACCAATTCACTACGATACCAATTCTTAAATTTATTCAAATAAAGTTCGCTATCTTTAACCGCCTTATCTGTCATTCTCTCCCTAATAGCAAGCAAAATATCATTATAAAGAGACTCTCTCCTTTTAGAAAGATCTTTTCCCTGCTGAAAATATTTAAAAAATAATTCCATAGCTTTCTTATTATCTCCTGCTGCCTTTTTCGCATGCGCTGCTCCATAAAGGGCATCGTCAGCAAAATCAGAAGAAGGGAAATTATCAATAATCTGTTTATATAATTCATATGATTTTGAAAAATTAGCTAATCCATAATATGCTTCTGCTTCCAAAAATAATCTTCTATCCTTTCCTACTGTTACATCAGAAAATCCCTTATCTAATAACTCTATAGCCTCTTTCATATGCTTTGATTTAACTAATACCTCTGCCTTTTCTAATAATGCCTTATTTCTATCAAACTCACTGATGGAAGTATTAGTTAATATACTATTTAAAATCTGCTCTGCTTTTTTATATTGTGATAACTCAACATATGCTGAAGCCACAATATAATATATTTCAAAAAAATTATCCCCTTCCTTAGCTATAGCTTTATATTTATTATAAACTGAAAGTAAATCTTCATACTTAGAAAGGTCATATAAACTCAACAACAAGTTAGAAAACGCATCCTTTACAATGTCTTCATTAAGATATTTATCCAAAATACCTTTAAAGACCTGTATCGCGGAAAGATAATCTTTATTTAAAAAATATGCTTCTCCTTTTTTATAGAGAATAAAACTCTTTATTTTTTTATCATTAGTACTATTAAATGCCCTATCATAATATTTTAAGGCCATCTCAAGTTTATGATCCTTAGCCAAAATAGCTCCTGCTTCAATTAGAGCATCTACAGCACAATGACTTCCTTTTAATATAGCAACTGCCTCATCAAAGCTCTTAATTGCCTGCTCTTTATCTCCCTTACCCAAATAAGCCTTACCTTTACAAAATACTAATATCTGCCTAAAACTATCATCCAAGGACCTACTGTTAACTGAAGAAAGCCATTCTAATGCTGATGTATAGTCGTTTAAAAAAAGAAATGACTGTCCTAATCTCATTTTAGCAAGGTCCACCTTTTTTCCTTGAGGAAACAAATGTAGATACTCTTTATATTGCTCTATCGCATTATGATAATGCTTAAGAAAAAAACTACTTTCAGCCTTACCAAAATATGCCTCAGGTAAATATTTGCTTTGCTTAAAAGAACTAATAAACTTACCATATTCATCTGCTGCCATCTTATAAAACCCACGCTGAAAAAGGCCATTTGCAAAATCCAGCTGCTCAAGATCACTTGAAACCACTGGGGCCTTTGCAAAAACCGTGACGTTAAATGAAAACAGGAAAGTTAAAAATAATAAAATAATAACAATATGTGTTACTCGCTTATAAAAATCTCGCATCTTACTCCTCTTTCATAGTAGAAAAAGATATATTCCATATATCCGCAGCTGCACAAGCATCTAATACCCTTATGACATATTTATGATATGCATTCTCGTCCGCCCTTATAATTACAGCTTGATTAGGAAAAAGCGCGGCTACGCGCTTTAACATTTTCTGCAACCCTTCTTTAGTCAATTCCTTTTGATTTACAATCACCCTACCATCTTTAGTGATATTAATAATAATCTCTCCCGGACTTCTAACAGGATTGACTGACTCTGATGCCTTAGGAACACTTATACTCAACTCTGATTCTAACTGCCCAAATACAGACATAACCATAAAAAAAACTAATGTAAGAAAAATAATATCTATTAATGGGGCCATCTGTATCACAGGTCTTTGTTTCTGATACTGGGATACAACAAATTTTGACATCTCCTACCTCCTATAAAAACTATATAAATAATCAACCATACTTTATAAATCCTCAATAAGTTTTATAATTTCCGTAGTATTATTCTCTATAATATTAACTATACTCTGGACTCTACCGCGGAAAAAAGAATAAAACATCATAGCAGGTATTGCTACTATAAGACCAGCCGCAGTAGTAACCATTGCCTTGGAAACTCCACCTGCTAACAGTATAGGTTTAACAGCTACTGTTTGAAAGGCAATTACATTAAAGGCCTGAATCATCCCCAAAACCGTCCCCAATAAACCCACAAGAGGGGCGACTGTGGCAACATCTGCAAGATAACTGATATTTTGCCACAGATTGCTTATCTCTTTCCTTGCACAATCTTCCATAGCCTCACGAGCAAATATATGCCCCTTTGAACGTCTTAGTAACCCTGCCATAACAATTTTGGAAATAATATTATCCTTGGTCTTACACATTTTTTCAGCAGCTATTTTCTGCTTTCGTTCCAATTTATTTATAACCTCTAAAGTAAATTTTTCCGGAATAAGTCTAGATGTCTTAAGGGTAATAAAATTATATACTATCAATGCAGTAGCAAGTATCGATAAAAAACCTAATACAACCATAACAAAACCACCTGCCTGAACCAACTGCCACAAAGTCATTCCCTGTTCAGACTGCTGTACTGAGGCTATATATGGCTTTAATTTATCCATCCCTGTAGCTGCAAATACTGGAAAGATACTACCCACAGCCACAATAATATTAAAAAGAAATATAATTCCTGTCTTTCTCATTACAGCTCCTTTCGTTTCAAAAAAATATAAAAATATTTATAATATATTATAACAAACTCTATCTTTCCCCCACAGAAAAATTTAAATGAACATTTTTTATAAATATCAACAACAAAAATACAGAAAAATTCAGCAATGAACAAAGAAGTGCTGTTACACCTATACCAAATATAGGGATAAAAAAAGTTGCAGCCATTACGGCACCTATAGCTGCCCCCAAAGAATCAAAAGCATATAACATTCCTGCATGCATAGATATATCTCTAGTTTTGGGTTCTATTGAACAGTCTTTCTTATCTACCCTATCAGAGGCAAGCAAATACGTTGCCATAGGATATTGCATACCTCCTATAAAACCTGCAATAATAGGCAACGAGGCAAAAATACTGGCCAAAAATATGGATGAAATATACCCAGGCCTGAAGTCCCTAAAAATAATAAAAATAAGAGGTAAAAGCAAAGGATAAATACATATAGAAAGCTGAGTAATTTTATACCAATTAAAAATACTATTAAAAGTAGAAACAACAATAATCCTTTTGGCGGATAAACTTCCTAAAAATAAACCTAACATAAAAGATGCAATAATAATACTAATTTTATAATAAGCATAACCATAAAGAGATTGAAAGGCTATAATTACAATTATCTGAAAGATTATCTCTGAGAAACCTGTAGTAAGGATAGAGAAAGATACAGGAACATTAAGTCCTTTTTTAATAAAAAATAATCCACATATTAAAAATGAAACTGGTATAACCATAAGATAATAATATAAAGAAATATTTCGCAAATATGCAAAAAGTGCTTTAAAATATGTATTGAAATGAGTTGACCATAAAAGAATATCGTATAAATAAGATATTGGTCTCATGTCAGTATTAATATCTCCTCCCTTTTTATCCAGTATTTTCTGTATCTGTAACCTACGATCAGGACTCAATTGATAAGGCAAATAATATTCTCTCACATATTTAGTCTTTATCTTACGCTGTTTCAATCGTTGAACTAAGACATCTGGGAGGAGGGTAATTCCTTCTTTACTAGTGGAAGCCACAAAGACCGCTGTATCTGTAGGCACGAGCTTCACATCAGCAAAAGCTTGCTTTAATGTAGAATAAATGGAGCGTAAAAACTGTCGCTGCTCTGTGCTTAGATAATTTTCAGATGAAGACACACTTAAAGATAATATACCGGATGGGGCCAATATTCTCTTTACTTCTTGAAAAAATTCAAGGGTATAATAACGGTTTACCATTGCTGTCAAAGGATCGGGTAAATTTATAATAACAACATCGTAGTTCTGATTTGATCTCTTAACAAACATCCTCCCATCCATGTGAATAATATGTACACGGGGATCATGTAATGGCTGTATTATATCAGCAGGCAGATATTGTTGTGATACTAAGATAACCTTTGGATCCAATTCCACATAGTCAAGCCGTGCTATATGATGTTTTAATATCTCTTTCACCGCCCCTCCAATTCCCCCGCCGATAAGCAGGACTTTCTTAGGAGAAGGATGTGCCAACATAGCATAATGGACCCTTGTTTCTGCAGAAAGGTCATCTTTTGTAGAAAAGGAAAATAAACCATTTTCAAATAGATTATATTCTGTTCCTAAACGTGTAAGTACGATATTCCCATATATGGAATCCGTGATATCGACTATCGTGGTCCCTTTCCATTGTATCCTACGAGAAATTGTATCAAACCTATCAACCCATCCGAGAAGATACAAAATCAAACTGCCTAATATAAAGACTGCCAACCATATACTTCTCATCCTTACCCTACTCAAGATAAATATCCCGGCTATCAAATTCAGTATTCCTATAAAAAATATTATCTCAACAGCAGAAAAATAATGGACTAAGACATAACCAAAAATAAGTCCACCTGTGGCAGCCCCTGCTGATTCCCATAAATATAAAGAGCCAATATCTTCTATTTCTTCTGGAATACTTTTATCGTTGATAGATAACCTGCACAAAAATGAAAACATAGCACCAAAAAGAGATGCCGAAGGAGCAAGTAAAATAAAAATAGAAAGAAAAGCAGGAACAATACCTATAATTTCTCCTATATGAAGATGCATAAATTGCTTTATACATCTAGAAACAAAAATAGTTGCGGGAAGACATAGATAAAGAAAAAACTGAATAACAACCAATGCTACCGGAGATTTCTTTTGTCTTTGCCTAAGTGCACCTCCTATAACAAAACTACCTACACTTACCCAAAACAACCATACAGCAAGAATAATAGCATAAACAGTCTCATTGCCATAAAATACCGTAACCAACTCACGCATTAAAACTACTTGAACAATTACCGAACTTATCCCCAGAATAAATGCTAAGAAGGCTAGCATTTACTTTTGCCTCCCTATCATAACTAAATTTTATCGTTATATATTCTTACATTGGCTAATTTAAAACATACTTCTCTTGTGACTCAAATTTAATAATATCCCTATCATAATAATAAAGGCAAAAAAGGATGACCTTCCATAACTTATCAAAGGAAGGGTTAATCCTACAATAGGAAACATACCCATAACCATACCTATATTTATTATTACCTGTAAAGCCAAAATAGATACTATACCTACTGCTGTTAACCTACCGAAGTTATCTTTAATCTGTTCAGCAACCCGCAAACCACACATAATAAGCTGAAAGTACAAGAATACTAAAATAAGTGTACCTATAAGTCCCCATTCTTCTCCTATAACAGAAAAAATAAAATCTGTATGCCTTTCAGGAAGAAAATTTAACTGATTTTGAGTCCCTGCTAACCATCCCTTCCCAAATATTTGGCCAGATCCTATTGCAATCTTTGATTGAGTAATAGTATACCCTGCTCCTAATGGGTCAATATTAGGATTAAGAAAGACCAATAATCTATTCTTCTGATAAGTCTTAAGCATACCCCAAGCAAAGGGCAAAAAACTCACGCATATTATTAAAAATCCTAATATATATTTATATGCCAGACCACTTGCAAATACTATGGCAATAAATATACCAAACATTAATAATGCAGTCCCAAGATCTGGTTGTTTAAATATTAACAACATCATAGCTGCTGTCAGGATAAAAGGCCATATAAGATGAACAACTACCTTCTGGAGTTTATCTAACATACCAAAATTCAACCTTATACTCCTATTACTAAAATACCTACTCAGCATTAAAATCAGTGAAATTTTACTGAACTCTGATGGCTGAAACCCAACACCGCCTATTTGTATCCACCTACTTGCACCTAATGCATGTCTTCCTGCTACTAGTACCCAAACTAACAATAGCATATTTATAATATATAAAATATAGGCAACATCATAAAATTTCCTATAATCCAGTCTACTTAAAACCAACATTACAAACAATCCTATAACGGCAAAACTAAACTGATTATAAAATACCTTTACAGTAACACGCGAATTCCCTGATGCAGCACTATACAATGCAAGCAATCCCACAATAATAATTAATAATGTATATATAATTATCTTTACTCCAATATTCCTATTCATAATAACGAATTCCGCATCAATTTTAATAATAACTGCCTGCCAACAAGACATGCATTCTGACTGGACCCGCCATGCTCAAGGAAAATCGAGAAAACAATATCTCTCTTACGACCTTCCGTATAACCAACAAACCATGCATGATCCTTTTTATGAGCCGAACACTGAACTGTACCTGTTTTACCAGCAACATATAATCCATCAATATCCATTACATGAGCCGTACCAGAGGCATACGATACAACATCCCGCAAACCTTCCTTTACTATACTAAATATGGATTTATCTATCTTGATATGTCTCCTAAAAGAATATCTATCCACTGCTTTACCTGCTATAGCCTTAATTACATGAGGCTGTAATTCATATCCATCAGTAGCTATTATGCCCATCATCCTTACTAACTGTAAAGGGGTACATAATAAATCCCCCTG